>Ga0126342_10003606_pt1 | contig 25708 bp, 31 predicted proteins | sample Cyp1metagenome_FD_92528 | JGI IMG/M metagenome (GOLD analysis project Ga0126342, IMG submission 92528) | Coral microbial communities from Lord Howe Island, Old Settlement Bay, Australia - Cyphastrea 1 metagenome | ecosystem: Host-associated > Invertebrates > Cnidaria > Coral ... | reverse complement strand
ATTTCTTATTGAAACTTCTTAGCTTGAAGAGCTCCCACGGGGGAAAACCACCCTTAGCCCCTCTCACGGACCGAAATAAACCTGCGGTGTGGGCGGCCACCCCACGCGAAGCGGGGTGAATATATGTCTGCCATATGGACCAACATGGAGCACTAGCAGGGAATCGCAGTCGCTCTGCAAACAAGAAACAGTTTGATCTTCGAAGAAGTCTTCGCATTTCCGCTGCCCAACATCTGAAAATGGCAGGAAAAAACCAGTCCTCATGATGCAAAGCAATGGGCAATCGGATCAACAGGGAAACTTCCCGTCTCACAGCTCCTGTTCAACAAATCCATCTGCCGCTCTTGCTTGAAGTACTCTTTTGCATCCTTGAGCCTTGGAGACCACACGGAAGCAATAATGATGCGACGGATCTACAGTATATTGCACGGACGTTACGCACATGGATCACCGTGGACCAATATGTGCCATCTGTATCTGTCTCCAGAGCTGATTCATAGCAGCCCTTTGCAGTGCACATGATCAGTTTTGCTTTTCACAGCTCTCCATTTCTCTCCATTTATCTCTGCAAAACTTCCATGGGTCCCATTTTCTGGCAAAGAGCTTTGGCTTGTGGTCGAGGACAAATTGAAACCAGGCTGGTCGAAATGATTGCTGTCCCCAAAGGCAATGCGACTTCAGGGCAAAGTCGGCAGCCTCAGAAAGGAAGCAGAAAGGAAACAGAAGAAAGTAGAAAATATGTAAGAATGTAGATGTGGAAATACATAGAAATACAGTTTTCGGACTGATGTTTGATCATCTTTGATAATCTTTGGCCTTTTATCATCTCGGATTTGAGCAAAGCATTGCCAATTCGGTCCCACCTCGAACCAACGCTTCACCTTGATCGACATGCCTACACCCAAGTGACAGCTGGGCGGTCCACTAGACAGAACATGCACTGTATTCATCTCAGCTTGACAGACTCTTAGTGGATAACAGACATGACTTATGAAACCTTCTAAAATGACTTCCGACTGCAGAGACAAAGCTGTTGAAATGTTTCATGACTTAAACAGATTCCAAAAGAATCGACTGAAGAAGAACAAAACACATACTAATATATATATAATTATGTATTATAGTTATATATATATGATATATGTATTATCTGATAAATATATGATGTATTCCGATGTCTTCATGATTTTTGAGTTGTTGCAGGCTGCTCTGCGGCTCTGGCCTGGCCTTCACCGAGGCTCCCTCCTGGTATGTGGCAGGACACGTCTTCATCGAAGCAGCAGATGATCTCCTGACACGGCTGACACGGCTGACACAACACGGCAACACAAAACACAAAACGACAAACAACTGTAACATATGTAACATTCATGAACTCCTGCAGTGTTACTTTCATATTTAAACAAACTAAAACATTTGATACAGTGCAATGATGTTGACATGGAAACACATTCATTGTGTTCTTCATCAGTGTGGACATGGCGACATGTCAACGCATGTCAACGCACTGTTAGACTATGGCGCGCTATGACGCGCTATGGCCGCTATGGCCCACTTGCTGAGCGGATTCGTATTTGCAAATGTTTGGCGAAAACACGTATAGTAAGCTCACGTCAACTCGGCTCTGTATGGGCTGTGCCTTGTTTCGGTCGTCCAGCGGGCAATGCTTTTGGATGGCTTGTTTTGCCAAATGCCAAGCCACTCCATGGTAGGGGCTGCCCTGAGCACATCCAATTTGAGATGCTCTGGAGGATCTGGATGGGATCGATTTCTAGTCAGAGTATGGAGTATGTCAGAGTACTTAATTAGATTTCTAAGTTTCTATCACGGGAACTTAGATGCTACACAAAACAGCTGCCTGTCTTCCTCCAATGATTTGATTGGCTTGAAACGAGCCACCACCTGGGCAAAGAGTTTGGAACTTGACAGTTCGTATTACAACGAAGCTACACAGCTACACGCTTTGAAATGTTGGCACAAGTTGGCACTCGTGGGCATTTGGGCAACAGACACTTGATTGAATCTCCAAATCCTTCTTCCGCAGACCTCCGCTCCAATGCACATGAGATGAACATAGATGAACCATCCACATTGCGCACATTGCGCACATTGCGCCATCTTGCGACAATGCAACAATGCCAGCAAGCCACGAGATGATATCCACAGAATTTGCTATCTGCAGCAAGCTCTCCAAACTTGAAGCAATAACCATTTCCTCTGCTGCATTGCTTAGGTATGCACAGCTGCTTCAATTTGTTTTCAGGTCTGGTTTGCCGACTGCAGAATCAACCAAGCTTGCATCACGCATAGGCACAATACTGTTTCTGCAAATCAATCTTCTGGAACCACTCATCCATGAATTGCTGCATCACAGGACAAACAGTCCCTTTACACTTGTCTGACTATTTGAATGTGGGTCTGGATGGGATACAGACATAGGCTGGGGGTGTTACAAGTCTACTAATGACTGCATTTCTTCCCTCAACCTACTCAATTGTAACAACAAGATCAACAAGTACAGCCATTCCAATTCGATTCTGAAACTCGAAGTAAGACTTTGAACACAAGGCAATACTATCCATTCCACAAACTGAATTGTGGAGTTCGCATTTGATCTGCAATTGTAGCATATTCGCCGCCAGATGCTGCCAGCTTTTGTGGTTTGATGCATCACCGTCGTTGAGTGCTTCAAGCTGTGATTGCTTGAGGTGATCGGCCAGGCTTTTCAACTCGAGTCCCAGTATGGTCGGTCTCCAAAGTGCAACAAGCTCATTCCATACTCTACAGTGTCTACAGATCTTTACTCATAGATATCAGGCAAAGAGGCTCACGAAGAGCCCGGTTGCCCTTTGAGGGTTCTTTGCGGCTGATGATGGCTGATGTGTTCCTGCTTTGTTTCAATCTTGGAGCACGCGCTGCAAACATCAGCATCATTCTGTTGCAACATGTCACAACCCATAATGACATATGGATGAGGTGCTGCTAAGCACCCGTGTCCTAAAGCCAAACATCTGTGAACATCAAGTGAACATCTAAGAAACATGGAGATTTGTTTCTGACTCCATCGCGCAATTCATGATCAAAGGAATACAACGTCAGCAAAAAATACTCAAAAATGACAAGAACACCAAGCAAACAGAGCTATCACAGCACATGGATATAGGGTCCTCATGTCTTCTGCTGCACGTATTTGAAGCTAAAAGCATGAGGAATGCGACAGGTGTGCACGGGTCAAAACACAAACTTTACCCAACGCCCGAAGCTTGAGGTTTAACTTTCAAGAGTTTACTGTTGTCAGATCCAGATAGATCTTTGTCAAATTTGTGGTTCTTCTTTCTGCAGTATGATTCAGTATGATGTATTGCTAGCTGGCAAAAGGGCACTTTGTGTTTGGGCCATTTGAATCAAACAAATCAATGAAATCGACTCACAAAAAGTAGCTTCTCCGAGGTCTGCCTAAGCTGGCCTGAAATCCATTGAAATAGGAAAGAAATGGAAAGAAGCCCCCATCTAATTTATAGAAACATGCAAGGTACGATGGTACAATCAGCCAATACGTGGAGTTTTCTGTCGTATAAACATGATTAAACAAGTAACAGTAACTAATCTAATCATGCCACCTCTGGGGGATCCAATTTTAACCAGATGCAGCAGACCTTACATGACATTACATTGACATTTCTGATTTGTCTTGAGGTCTGCGGCCAGAGTTCTCTCTTCATGACAATCCCGCCGTTGTGGAATAGGAGACCGTGCCTGAGACCACCAGCTGTGAGCTAGCGCAATTTGGGCCTTGCCTATGGCATCCTATGGCATCCTATGGCATCCTATGGCCTTGCTTTTGCCATGTTTTTTGCCATGTCACTTTTGATTCTGTCATGTTTTTTGTCGCCGTCGTCTGCGTCTGCGCCTCAGAAAATCCAACTTCTCTTCTGGTCCTGGGAGCTTGAAATATTCCCGCGGCACGTCGGGCACCCACTTCTTCACCTGTGTGAGACGCAGTGGCGTGCGACATAAACTATACTATCTATACTAATCTATACTAATCTATACTGGGAAAAACCAAGACAATGAGAGTCCATGAGCAGTGTATCATCTGCTGTGCAGTACCAACGCCCAGAATATTGGCAACGTGGGATTCTCACATGTCATGAAACGTTTCCCATAAATTCCCTTCAAACCAGTCGACGTCAACATACTTCAACTCTGTGAACTTGGCATTCTACGGTAACTTCCATCAAGCTTCTCAGTCTTTGTTCTGGCAATGCATAGCAATTTCTGGCTGAAGCATCACTTTGTCACTTTGGAATGATCAGCCCATTACAATAGCTTCGCAATTTCCACGCGTCAGAATTGGCTAAGAAGTGGACGTTCTCATCCTTGGTCATGTGCCAAGGCTGTCACGACGCAAGCAAAATCCAAAACAAGAAAGAAAAGCCAAGAAAAACCGAACAGGAAAATCTAAGCCCATCTGAGCCCTCGACTCTGATGAGGATAGTAGAACAGCCGATTGGCATGTGCAGCTGCCAGGACGCCAAATTCAACTTTGCAGCGACTTTGTCGTCAGTGTCCAAGGAAAACACATGGCCTCAAATGCAATTCAGAACTGATTCAGAACACAAAAAAAAGCATGAAAAGAAAGAAAAGAGCATGTACAAAAGCCGTGCAGGAGATAGCAAGAAATGTCCACTTCGGAGAACTTCCGTGCAAAGAGTTCAATTTGTTAACTGTCTCACTCTCACCGTCTGCATCCATCAATCCACCTAGCTGGGAGATTCACCAGGAATTTCTCAGATCGTCGTTACTTCTCTGCTCCAAGTCGACCAAGTGGCATTTGCTCGAAGCTTTTGGAGGAGATAACGATCTCACCAAGTCCCTGTTGGTGTATTATCGCAGCGCTTGCATCGAACACTCAACAGCATCTGATCAGCATCGGTATTATGTATATATATATATATAATATCAATATTATATGATTATATATATATACATATGTGTGTGTCATGCATAGATACACTATGTCAAATGATATCAAATGTACGTATGTTTAATATCCATGCCTGCCTGCTTGCCTCCCTGCCTTTGGTTGTCATTTGTGCACGTTTCAGAAGATGGCCATGGATGAAGTACGGGCCGTGGCATCAAACATCGCACCTAATCATAGTCCGTCGCTTGCATGGGAGTTCATCCTTTCAGGGCTGTTGGCAACGCAAACATACCAAACATACCAATATGAGATAATGAAAGAATACGAACACGTTTTGAAAAAATCATTGACATTGTAGACGGTGAGTGACCAAAGGACATGACAAGCACTACAAGAATAACAAAATGCAATCTTTACAAAATCTTTGCATCTCTTCGGATACCTTAGAGACTTGTATGACTTGTACAACATGGCTCCTTTGAGACAGAAATCTCAAAGCTTGTTGCATACACAGCGCCGATCACCTGCGCACTTTAAAAAGCATTGCTCTTGTCATGAAAGCATTGAGAAACAATAATGTTTAACTAATATTCTTCATTTCATTCAGTCTGAATTCAGTGGAAGGCCTTTGTGCGGTTGAAGATTTCGCGACAGCTGAAGTCTTCAGCCATAGACACGGGAATGAAAAGAGCAAGACAATCCTCATTGCAAGGTACTGACCAGGTACTGCAATATCCGACTCTCAAAATTTTCCGTGTTCAGCTGCTGCAACTTAGGTCCCGGCCAAAAAACTCTTCCCTTAGCTGAGGAACTCATTAAATCTACCCCTGTTTCAATGATTGTAGGCGAATGCGACCGCATCACATGTGATGTTTTGCCACAAGACTTGTCCACAAGATTTCTACTCATCCAAAATACTCCTTGGTCTGTGCACTTTTTTTGGCTATTCGCTTCCCATCTCTTGATTTTCGGAATAGCTAGTTCATCATTTTGTCGTTCTCTCTCTCTCTCTGTATATATATACGTATATAAATACATCAGCCACATCTATTGCGCAAAGCCAAGAATCCTCCATGTTCACTTTTGAAGCGCTGGCCTCCTTCTGCCATCGATGGGACATGATCCAGGATTTGTTGGAAGATCGCAGGGCGAAAGGACTGAGCTTCTGAGTAGCAATAGGACCTGTGCAGCTTGGACAGCAGGCAAAGCGCAAAGCCATGCTACTGCCAAAAGATGCCCAAAGCAAACGAATCAAACAACAGAAACAAAATGAAACAAACAAATCACACATTGATTTTGCATGCTGAAACATACTTTGCTTGGTCTGAACCATAACTGCCAGGTACACACAAAGAAAGATAGCTGCTAATGCAGCCAGTCTCAAGACTGAGTCCAAAGCGTCATCACCTGATCATCGCCTTCGTAGTCCTGACTCATGTGAACAGCCAAGCCATGCAAAAAACCAACTCGCTACACAGGGCCATTCTGTGACAATTCAACATCCTCGGTGTTGGATGTGATCCACTTTGGGAAATGATAAAAGAACCCATAGATGCCATAGATATCATAGATGCTCATAGCCTCATAGCTGCACAGTCTCACCAATTCTCGATTTGCAACAGCAACTGAATCTGTAACATTGATAAAACATGGCAAAACCAAGCAAGTGTGGAAGGGTCCAGTGCGCCGACACCCTCAACACCGTCCTTCTTGACGCGGATGGTAAGCGCACTCAAGGCACCACCAGGTACATGACACTGTTGATTTCGGGCATCAAAGCAGCAAAGTTTCTCTTTATCCTGGGAAAGATGCATAGTCTGCATAGTACACAAGAAACTTGGCAACAAAACATACAAAACTACAATGGTTTTTTTACAAACACTTCATTCACTCATCAACTGACAGAAAAAACAACTTTGAACAAAGGCTCCTTGTCTGCTAGTGAACAGTGACTTGTCACCTTGGCTCTTAGACGATCTTAGACGCTTGGTTGCTGCATCTGTTGGGTTACATGCTTGAACGGCATTGAACCATTTCACCTAAGAGCGTGACGGCATCCCGTGCCGCTTGCCATGCAGCCCCGTGAAATCGGCTCCTCAACCTGCCTGCCAATGCTAAAACCGATGAGATACACCATGATACATCGAATCATTCGAATCTGTTTTGGAGAATAGACCCATACAGAGCTCAAAGAGCAGAACACGACAGCTATGCAACCTGTGAGGACAGCAAAGAATTTGTGTATCAACATGGGACATCACGAACTAGAACACGACTTGACCATTCCCAACGGACCATAAGCACAGCCTCCAGTAAAGAGGATTTGCCAAGCATCTCCACAAGCATCTCCGTTTCCTTGTTTTCGCTCAGTCGACCTGTCCCAAGATTCTTCTCCACTGCTAAGATTTGTTTAAATCTTTGCACACGAAACCAAGCACAGCTTTTGTCCAATTTGACTACAACTTTATTGCATCCGAGCGGCGACACTAAGTCCTCTGAGACAGGCAAAGTAAACACACATTATCAAAATAGTTTGAAAGATATCAAAGAAAAAGTCAAGCTTAAGAACAAATACAATAAATTGCAAAACAACCATCTAATGCAGCCAACAAACATATTTTGACAGCTTTTCCACCACGGTGCTCATATCTCGAAGGAACACCACATCCCACTGAAGGACCATGCCTTCAGAGGCTTCCCAGGAATCTCAGGGGGAATCCGGTCTCTCAAAGGCCGATTTCAGTTGAGAGATTCACCAAGGACAACGGATCCAGCCTCCGTGATGATACAACAAACCTATGCAGGCGCCGGAAGGTGGTCATTTGCGGGAAGTTTTGCATCGCTCGATTGATACCAATGGTATCCAATGGTATCCAATGGTCTTACCGTAGAGATTGACGCTTACCGCTTCTTGCAAGCTGAAGCTCCAGGTCGGATAAGGTCCAACTTCTCCTGGCGCAAAGTTTATCAGAGTCTATCGGATGCGAATCTATGCCTCTATGCTTCCCTGTATGCTGGCCGCTGGCCCAATGCCGGCTGCGCTTTCAAGTCCTGAGGACCTGGAAGTCGAAAATACTCTTCGGGCAAATTTGGAATGAGGCTTCTGACCTAAACGCACAATGATGCAAGGGCTGACCACTAGGGTGCAGGCGCACTATGGTGCAGAGCAAACAGAACAAGAATGTTTGCAACTGTGAAATATCTGGATATCCAAGAAACCACGTCCCAGTTGTGATGCCATTTTGGGCAAATTGACGGCAGAAAAACAACATGATCAACATGGATAATCAACTGGGCAAACAATGTGACACATTGGATTTACAACATCTTGGGCGCTCAGCATTGCTGTCGTTGACCAGGATCGGCTCATTGCAAAGTCCTTCCGTGTGCTTTCGCCAGGATTGAACCTGAGCCACTGCACGCACTGCATCTCAGAATTTTACGTAATTTTAGGGCAATTATTTGATAATCAACTGGGCAAACGAAAACTCTAAAATGCTCCTGATGGAAAGGGAAACACAGAGAGGTCACCTTGCATTTGAATGTGCAAAATAACTAGCTCAATTTACTACTACTTTCTATATAGATTTAGTATGTAGATTTGATATGATTTGATATCATTTGACATCTATTGTATCACCGTGCCCAGCAGCATTCAAGTCAACTGCATTGGGAGTGTCGTCAGGTTCTGCGGATGAAATTGAAAAAATGTTGCCTTGGTCCGCACAGAAACACAAATTGACAGGCATCTTGGAGTCACCCGTCTCGCGTTTTTTGGTTTTCAAATCTTTTAAGGGATGCCAAATGGTTCCGACTGTCTGATCCAAAGGGCATCTGTTTCATTTTTTTTTCAGAGGGCTTCATGTTCTTTCATGCTGTCTCATCATGCTGTGCCAACACCAACAATATCAACACCAAACGAACGTGTATCAAAGGTGCTGAGAGTCTGATCTCTGCGAATTCAGCTCAGTGGCATTTGCCGTTGCTTTTACCAGAAGGCGCTTCCAGCGAAGCCAGCTTTGCGAAAGGGTTTTTCTTGACACAAGGCACAATGGCATCCAACCTCTCGTCTGGCATAGATAGGTCTTCAAACTTACTAACAACACTACATGAAAACACAACCATCCTTTCATATAGAACCTGATCGAACCCACGAACACAAAATGCACATCACGTAAAACACTTTCGTAAGACAACTTAGTACAACGAACTTGTATACCTCTCCCCTGTTATCCTACCATTGCCGACTGTGGAGTTTCAAATGTAGAGTGTTGAGTGTAGAGTCTGGAGTCTAAAGTGTATAGCGCGGACTGTAAAAGTCGAACCTGACGCCCTGGAATAGAACCCTTCGCTATGCATTCGTGAATAAAACTGACATACAATGAAATTATCGTTCATGGAGTGAAGCCGTGAGCAGTCTGCGAAACGTTTCCGTGATCTCTCGTGCCTGTTCTGCTCCTTGAACTCCGGATATCGCGCCAAGAATGCATCAGCATACTCCCCTGTTACCAGCCTCACACTCGGACACCCAGCATCACGCACGCCATGCACTAGGCTATGTCGGACCGATTCGTTTCACCATCGGTCCATGGTTCTCTTCCGCCAAGTTGCTGAGAACCAGCACCACGTGTGAAGCTCCTCCCACATAAAGCAACGTCTAGCAGTCTAGCAGTCTAGCAGCCGCAAGTCTGCAGCTGACCTCAAAACCTGGTGATCTAAAGTTTGTAGCAAAGGTCAGACTCGCTGGGAGGTTAATCTGGGTACATGATCAAACTTCGAACAGAAACTCCAAGTTACAGAAGTGATGTCAGCTCAACCTCAGATGATATGATGACCTCAACCTCACATTACCTGAGCCTCACATTAGCTCAACCTCAGCCTCACATTGACTCCCGCATAACCTCAACCTTGCATTACATCAGCCTCGCATTTGCTCAATTCGCTCAATCTATCTCAATCTCACATAACCTCGACTTCACATGACCATCATGATTATGTCAGAGAAGAGTCGAGAAGAGTTTAGAACAGGAGAGAAGAGTAGAAGAGCTGAGATGTGAGAAGAGCTGAGAAGATGTGAGAAGATGTGAGAAGGTGTGAGAAATGCCGAGAGAAAGATGTGCCAAAATAGAGAAGCTTCGAGAGGAAGAGCTACCACCAGAAAAGTGACTGATGTGACTGCAGATGAGTGGTCCAAAGCTGCAGTCACCCAACAACCATAACTTAGCCACCACAACTCCTATAGGCGAAACTGATTCCACATTCCTGTATAGGAACATGTCTTCCGACTTGTGCGGGCTCTGCTTGTAAAGCAAGTGCAGCAAGTCCATGAATGCCGTTGATTCTCGAGGTGAGTGGAACCCTCCAAACTGAACTTCGTCCCGTTCGTCCCGTTCGTCCTGAGGTAGAGGCTTCCAACCAAGGTCTCGTTGCTTGAGAGTTTCTTGCATGACCATGTCTGCAAAGAAGTCATCCTCAGCGAGCCGTCCCCGGGAGCCGCAGTTCCAGCGTTCCAGCAGCATCTTTGCCGTAAAAAAAACATAAAAAGACTGGAGACTCAGACTGACTCAGAGCCCTGCGAATTGAACAAATGGTATGCTATTCGTCCCAAGGGATTTCTGACCTTGGCAGCTCTCAGAGAAAAACACAGTCCCAAGGTACACAAGCAAAGATAAACACAGGACAAAATCAAAGCCATCATTTTCATTGCAATGAACATTTTGGACAAGTCACAGAATTAATCACAACGAAGTCCAAACAAAAGGTCCACAAACATCAAAAGTGGTCAAATAAACACCACATCCACAGACTTAGGAACGTGCGTTGGCGTGATTGAATCTCTCAATGGCATCAGCATAAAGCGGTGCATGCCTCAGCAAAATTCAGCAACATTACAAATAAAGATCGCACACATTGTTGCAAATTGTTACCGTTACAATGTCCAATTTTTTGTGGCTCACAGATTGTAACAGGTTGAGTCAACAGGTTATCAGCATTTGGGCTGGCTTTTTTTGTATCCGCTGGGTGCAATCATTGCAATCTGGTGGCAACAAAACACCTTCCATGTCTGCTGGCACAAAGGATTCGTCCCCAGCAAAGCAATGAGAAGTGAATTCTTCGCCATCTTTCTCCATCCTGCGCCCATAGCACACTTCAGCGGAGTCCCGAGCTAATGCAGAAATGCTAAATAGGGACTGCTATCGCATGCATTTTGAATGCCTTGAACTCATCGCACAAAGGCCTCATCAGCTCATTGTGAGATACTCCTTCGCCTATTGAAGCCCAAGGAACATCACACTTCACCTGACGCCAAAGTGGTCCGTTCGGGTCAATACCGAAGCAAACTACGCTAAACCAGCCCTCAAACATTGCTGAAACCTTGCTATGCCTTGCTATGGTTATTATGGCAACTGTTGAGGTCTGCGGGCAGGTTGACCTAAAATTGACCCAAAAAAAAGCACAGCTGTGGCTTACCTGATGATCCTGATGTCTCAGGCCAAGCAGCATCTGGTTCTGCAAAACAGCAAAACTGTTCTTTGCCTTTGACGGTCTTCCCCTGCAGATGTCTTCTCGATCTGTACTGTCTTGCGAGAGTAGCCAGAGCTGAAAACATAATATACCAGAAATTCAATTTGATATGCAAAGGCAATCAATGTCTACCACCTTTTGAGAGGCAGGGCAATAGTTTTGCATCTTCCTGATTTGAGCCTCGGCATGCGGACGTTTGTTGATCTTGCAAAAGCATGCAAAAGCGCGCTATTCCGCTCTGAGTCCCCAGCTTCGTAGACCCTGAGTGGAAAAACATGGAAAAACCATTCAAACCCATGCAATGGAAGGATTGCAATGTCAGTCTCTATCATGTTCAGCAATCAGCAAGCTCAAAGATCTTGAAACATGACCAAAGGGATTCACATGGATTCACTTCTGCTGTGCGGTCCAAGTTGCCGCTTGTGAAAGGTGCTGCCTTTTCGTCCACCCAAGAAATTTGAGCTGAATTCGGGTGGGCATTCATTTCCTCTCACAAATGATGACATCATCAAAACCAAGCGCGAGTCCGGCACAAGTCATGGTGTCCATTTCCATACACAAAGCACTGCACAGATTGAGGTTGTTCAAGTGATTCAGCTAGAAATGCACCGTGATTCCATGCCCGGGTTAATATCTCACCGCCACTATGCACCTTACTCCAGTCCTCGTTTTGCATATCCCGCGTACGACACCAAGTCCAAGTTCAGCACATCAATCACAGGATCCAAGTCCTTTTGATAGTGACGCAATGATTTGCACTGATGTGCAACGCCCAGAACGCAAATATACGCAAATGAGCCATATATGAGCCATTAACTCAGAGTTCTCATCGATTCTCTTCGATTCTCATCGATTCTCGCCTCTAGTACCAAGAAGTCTGTGTCCATGTAGATGCCACCATTGTGATAGATCACTGCATAGCGGACCTTGGGACATCTAAGCTCATGTGACCCATGTGGACCACAGCAACCAGTCATGACAAACCAGATCAAACCAGTCGTCTCAAAAACACCTCGGCTGCGCCAGGGCCACCAGGGCCGCCAGGGCACAACATCGGATCTCGCGGCTTGGTATGGAATCTTGAAGTATTCCTCACATGCGAATCCCCGATAATCTCCGTATTGTGCTCATAAACCTTTCATCAGCATGATATTTCAAAGTTGGCACAGAGCCAACTTAAAGCGCCTCCGGAAGATCTGGTATATATTGCCTGATGTTCTTCTCATTGAGAAAAATGGGCTCTGCACCTAGCGCATCTGTCATTTACATTCACACACGCACACACACACACACACCCAAGGAAAGCACACACTTGGCACACATCTTCTGATCTCCACCAAGTCTTGATAATATGCCATGATACGCCATACAAGCCATACTATAAAATATTCCCTTCCAAGTTCAGGAAGTATCAGTGCAAACCTCTGCGAAGCTGATAAGTTTGACATAGTTTGACAGGCAAAAAACTTTGACTTTTCTGAGTGCTTCTGAGTGCCAAGGCATCTTCCGTGTGCGTGCCGCCGCCAGGACTCGATGTTCACTCGTACGTATTCAGGAGCGCCGTTGGGATACTCCCAAAGAGTGAACAAGTTACACCTGCGTCGGCAAGATTCGGCAAGCTGCATGGTTTAAGTATGTTTAAGTCATTGTGCAGGGTTTTGAAAAAGGTGTTTCCCATCGCAAACTTTCCTTAGCCTGGTTTTGTTCAAATTCTTGCCTGACAAATGTTTGTACTGATTTGTTTAAAGCAACTGTACTGATTTAGGTGACTATTGCACTATGTTGCAATCAATTTTGTCTCATGAAAGCACTATAAAAACATATTATGCCAAGAACTGCCAAGAACCCTCAAAGATAGCTCCATCTCAGCCAAGTCACTCTGCTTGTTGTGCCTTCAGTGTTGGTCCCTTCGCATCGCTTAAGTCCTCAGTGGCAAGCTTGCAACAATTGGCACTTGTTTCAGATATGACACATGACCTTGGTCTTGCCAAAGTCTGTGGAGACTAAAGCAGTCTAGAGAAGTTACTGTAGGCTACAACGTTTAGCAGAGATTCAGTGATTGAAAGTCTTGGTGCCACAACCATCCATTAGTTCCAAATCGAACAGCCAAACATCACTGACAAGTCTTGGTGGCCAAAGTTGATGTAAATGCTCGGATGATGCTTGGATGATGAGGTGTCAGTGAATGTTTGTGATGTCCGATGTTCCGAAACATATTGAAACATCCTGCACCCCTTCTGTCCGTGCTGTCCTGTTTGCGCTGTGCTGGGTCAATTTGTGGAGCCGGGTTCTCTGGATCTTCTGGATCTTCTTCATCCTCATCCTCATCCTCAGTCTGATCCTGAGTTTGACATGTTTGACTTTCAGTAAAATAGCCTCCATATTGGCTAAGACGTAAAAATACATAAACCAGGATCAGAGATTTGAATGATGTGCATCAATGTGCATCAGCATTTCAGGATTGTATCTGATTATTCTGATTTGCTCCTTCACTTTCATGGTTTTGAGAGTTCCTATGAGTTCCTACAATCAAGGCCTCCAAGTTTCGATTGTGCTTGTCACTGCTTGTCATTCTTTGCTCCAAACGAAGCCGTTGCTAATCCGGTAATGGTAGTGATTGCATGTACCCAACAAAGGATATGCTCATATGCATGAGGCCGAGAACAAACCATTGTGATATGCCGGTCTCCCAAAAAAGGCAAGTTATATAAAGTGGGAAGAATGGGAAGACATGTGCAACAAATCTATTAACATGGTACATATCATGACATATCTAAACAGTTCCAAATACAGACTCATCAAGAGTTCTCAAGTCAGCCAAGCAGCGTTGCTGTGCAACATCCGCTCCCCTTTGCTCACTGCCCATGCATAGCTTCGCAGTGAGTGAGGAGCCAGTCCAGGGCCATCAGGGCCATCAGGGCCATCGCCAGACACGTCACTGCTCCTGACGAAAGCTGACGGAAAGCTCCCAATCCCAAGTGATTTCAATGGTGACAGCAGGGATTATGGCCGGTTGTAGCATAACACGTCATAAATGTCATAACACCTTGGACAATATCTGACTAGATCTGACAACTCTACCTCGCTGCTGATGAACGAGGTCTCAAGGGTCTCGAGCTTTGAAACTGACAGCATTCATCATCCGCATCATCTATATCAATCTTACAGATCTTACAGTATATTTTATATACTTTATGACACTGTGATACTTGGCCTTCTCTTTGTTGGTGTTTGCCACAGCCTTTGTCCAAGTACTAGCAGGTCTACAAGCGCTCACCCATGCTCATGCTCGACCATGCTTGACCATGCTCGGCCCTGAGCCCAATGAGCCCTTCCTCCAAAGTCTCCAGAGCGAGAATATGCACAAAAGCCAAAGACTTACCATGGCCACTTCTTGCCCTCGGCAGCCTCGGGTATGATGTACTATTCATTCGTATGCAATGTATGCAACATAGCCCGGAGACTTGGAATGCCGAAATCTCGTAGAATCTCTACACGCTAGAGTCTTGGACCTGCTTTTGCAGGAGGCTTTCATCAGCAATCATCAAAAGCATTTTCAATTGCCTACAAGTCGAGACTGTTCCTGATTGTACAGGAATATCAGTAATGGGCATTTATGGACTTTTGCGCTGCCATTGAAGATGCACTTTGTAAGACACATTCTCCGGGAACAAATCGCTGCCAAGCTGAGCCAAGCAGCAAGGTCTTTTGCCTTTTGCCATGGCAGTCCTTGGCGGGGCGCCAAACATCGCAAACATGCTTCTAATTTCCCAAGCTTTGTCGCAGAAATCATGAGACAATTGAGAAATACAGAGAACATGTTAGAAAATCATAGACATCAAATTCCATCAAATTCCATCAAATTCCAAGCTCCCGGACGTCAAGCACTGGAACGCAGAGCGCGCTTCAATGGCAGTTTATCCATATTAGTTAATCCATGTTTATGCAGGTTACCATGCATCTTTCCACGTTATGCCTGTTAACATGTCCCTACACCATGGAATGGTATCAAATCTATCCAACCTAAATGGACAATTCTTCACTGCGTGAACTCCATATTGGTGCTTGATTGATCCCGTGTTTTGTCCAATTGCTGGTGCTGTCAGAGGTGAGGGACCATGTCCATGTCTCAGCTAATTCTGCAAGACCAACTTGAGTAGGAGACACACGGAGACACGTATTGAAGCAAATCTTAAGACAGAACTATGCAGTTTTCACAAGAAGCAAATTCATTGTGGAACAGAAGCAACAATCTACTTGAGCACTGGCAGAGTTCGCAGTTTGAAAGGCTCAGCCTTAGCCCTCAAGACCTTCAACAAACGACCAAATAACGCCCAAATGATGCGTGAAGGGAACCCATTCCACTCGACGCTTCGGCTTCTTGGCCAGGACTTCATTGACGATGCTCTGGCCGGAAGAAACAGCAACGCATAGCAACGCAAGGGTTCGGCAAAGGTTTGGCAAAGGTTGCAGGCTAAGGTTGGCAAACGATTGCAAGATTGGAAGTTCATGCAGCAATGGAATGGACTGAAATATTGAGAAAGGCGGAGTCAAAACCGTCAAAATTCAAGCTGTGCCTGGCTCATCTCACATCAGCTCCCATGGCAGACTGGAATTTCTGCGGACCAACAAACTGTTCCTTGATGTTCATTATCTGATTATCTGTTCATTCAAAGCCAATTCAAATATCATGAACTTCTAGACCGTCTTTGAAACAAAAACTGCCTACGAGACCAAAACAGTCAAAGAGTTTGCAAGATCATAGTCATGGTGAATTAATTATGTGGCGCAACTTGAGAATGTCGCCACGCAATACAATCCTTGAACATTGCTTTGTTACTCGCTTGATCCTTGTCTTAGGTAGCCCGTTGTGGGCAACCTTGACTGACGACACGAACAAGTCACATGCCGTGATGACTCGATGACTTCAGTGAGCTGACTGGATATCACATTTTCAAGCTGAGTTGATGATATTCCATACTATTCTATACTATTCCATGATGTCTATCATTTTTTTTCATTTTATGACAATTTTAAGATGTATCGATTGCGTCTTTCTCCAGCCATGAGCTGTGTCGAGTGCAACTCAGCGCCACGTCCGCATTTTATAGTACAAAATATAGGTCTGCGAGAACCAAGCAGGCTACATAACTAGCGTGGCAGCTAGTGGCATAGTGAGTCAGATGTCTGGGAAATTGGCTCTTTGATTGTGGATCATTCGAAAGCAAAGTCATTGAAACTCTTCCAAAGGATGTCATTTGTTGCATCTGAAGTAACACAAATCATGTTGAACATGGGGATGTATGGATGCTGACTTCTGATATCTGATGACTTCCATCTTCCAAACTTCCGCTCCACAGCACCCTCACCAAGTTCTCTGCAGGACGGTGTCGCGCTTGCCAGCTGCGCAGAGTGCGCAGAGTGCGCAGAGTTCGTGTTGGGGATGTGCTTGGGATTGCTGCTCTGATCTAGACTCAAGCAAAACGGGGTGACAAAGCGAAACAGTGTGAAATACAGGCATGACAATGCATGACATATGATGACATACGTATTGACAAGTATTGAAATACCAAAAGAAATACCAAAAGAAATACCAAAAGAATCCAAAAGAGTTTGTACAAAATCATCCTGAAGCCCTGAAATATCCTGAAATATTCCTGAATGCATCGAGGCACTGTCAGAATAACCTCCTCCATAGAGCAGCTCATAGCCTTCCTCTACAAGCGCTTCCACTGTCGACCTGTGAACTTTTCGTCGCAGAGTTGCAGAGACTTCACAGGTTTGACTGGTTTGACTCTCAAATTGCTAAAGAGTTCTACACATATTGTACACATATTGTATAGATATGTAAGCTTTGACAGTGAAGAACTTGTCAATGTTCCTCGGTGTCTCTCGACCCCTCAACCAGTTCACCACTCTACAGCGACTTTACAACCACTCTCAATCAAAGGACACTTCACCTTCACATAAACTTCACTTTTCTTTCAATCCCTTCATGAGTCCTCATGGTGTGTGCCAAGGTATTCAAACAGCTGGCCTTTCTGTGCCTTTTCCAAAGGTCTCATCGTTCATGCCGTTCGTCTCAAACAATATCCATTTTGGATACCTCCCGAAGGTGGGAGTTCATCTGCAAGCCTCCTTTTTGAACTCAATATCCAAAGATTGGAAGCAAGAAAATAAAGCAATATAAAACAGGGATATTCAGTAATTCAGCTCAGCAAGGAGACACTTTTCCAGCGCACGGCAGCGTCTCTCTCGTATCTGGCTCGAACTCAATGGGGGCACCCAACACATCACCATTCACTTCCATTCGCTCATCTCAAATGTGACAACATGTGACAACATATTCATCCATATTCAACGTATATTTTCAGCCTGTTTCTGAATCTGTAACTAACACACTGAAACATACTCTTGGACCATCATGGACATATCATGGACCCATGGACATATCGTGGACGAGTTCGAGGCCAGCAATCTCACCCCGTGCTTCGATGCGGTGGAGCCTTGCAGGATCTTGGACACTACCGAAGCACCTGTTGAGGATGCAAATTGAATGAAACATATGAAAAACATATAAAACTATATAAACTATATAATACTTGTGAAACTTATAATATCTCAATCTTTTGTGTTCTTTTGATGGTTTTGGAGAACTGAATCAGCACAAGAATCTCTACAAGAATCAATCAAACCCAATCGTGAAGGTCAAACGTATTCGATTCAAATTTCAGCAGTCCTTCACGCTGGATGTTGTCAAACCGGCTGAGGCCTGGCCAAAAACATTGTGCTCGTTGCGCTCATTGTGGTTGATACATGTTGATACCACTGCTGGAGACATTGGAATTGAAACTCTTCAAATCTGTAATTTCCCACGCCTCAGGAGTGGCAACACTACTTGCCTCAAACCACACCATATAATCCATATACTATACCAATCTATACCATAGTGATGGCTCTTGTGATCAGCTTCTGGCCGCTGGTTGTGCTTCGCTTCCAGTCTCCCTGACACGAAGCAAACTTGAACGCGCAACACCAAGCAGCTTGATGTCTACCAAGGAACGATTTCATGGGATACGTTGTGCATCGTCGTGCACTTTTGGAATCGGGGAGACATGGGATCAACTCCAAACATCCCATGACAAAACTTGGGAAAGTGCTGGCAACTCTTCTCCAAGTACAAAACAAATACCAAAAGCAACATGCGTGACATGTGCTCCACAAAAACCTGCAGAAACAATTAAAGAAAAGAACGCGCCGTCCTTCTGTCAGAGCTGCTGGCCTCATAGCGACTCGAGAAAGCACAGCAAGATACGTGACATGCCACAAACACATCATAGCAACGCAGCCTACCCACACATGCAGCGTACAAACCCACGCACAGCATCGTAAACCCACTGAGATCCAACACGAGTAATGGGATCAAATTGGGATCAACATTCTGGAAAATCATGTTTTATCACTGAGCTTGGAACTGAAGAACCAAAAAGCGCTGCTGGTGGTGCTTTGTACCTGACCATACAGCTGCATATGCGCTTTGAAATTTATGCAGAGACTGCTACATGACATGTTTCCTACGCAGCCTGAAGTGGTCAGCGCGTGTTCGATTTATCAAGGTCTATGTAACCAGCCAGTGTTCTTGGGCCGAATGAGTTGTCACCACTTGAATGGCGAACGACGTGATACGTCAGTAATCAAGATATATCAAGATATATCAAGATATATTAAGATATATCAAGATACAGCATGGCAAGATATGGCAAGACTAAAAGACCAAGATAGACCAAGCATGTTTCATGACAGTTCAATCTGAGCCTTTTCGACAACAAAAACCCAAAACCGGACAACAACAGGGAGAAAAAACGAACGTCACGTGTGTCACATGAGTCTCGCTCGCCTGCTTGCTGCAGCTTTTCCAACAGGCCACGCCGAGGAGCTGGGACCATCGCGGCCAGGCATTGCCTTCAGAATCGATTGTGAACATCTGTGAACATCATAAGTAGTTACATGTAGTTACGGTATGTTGCGGTGACTACATTGAACTACATTTAAATACTAACGGACTTTTAAATATACGAACAGGTATTTCAGACCTCCGGGAAGGTTTTCCGTGTAGTTATAATATGTAGTTTACAATGTTTACATGGCTTTGTTGTCTACCTTCATCCAGATTTCACCAATTCGAATCCCTATCTTGTATACTGTGCATGAATACAGTTGGGAAATTCTCACGTCGCCAGACTATTCAAGTTCGCTACGAAGATCCACGGATCATGCATTGATTTTAGATGTCAGACGATGTATGACGATGTCAGTGTGTTATGAGTTTCCTCTATTTCTCTGGCCTTAACGGGCACTCTGGACACAGAGTCTTCTGCACCTACGCCGTTTCAAACCGCAGAAATTCCAAGATTTAACAGTCACATTGGAGTATCAAACATCGTCAATCCATATTGCAAGTCGATTGAAGTCTCACATCAGCAAATCCAGTGCAGGTCGAACGCTGTTTGACAAACGAATTGTTACAGTTGCATATTGCACTGCTGCATCTTCGATTCTTCTTGGTAGGTCTTGGTAGGTCTTGGTAGGCATCATGCTGTTTGACAAACTGTGCAATGACAGTGCTGCTGCCCTAGTCCCCATGGCCTCTCTCCTCGCTCTCAAAGGCTTCCTCTGCCTTTCAACCCAAATGCTACTGCCAAACATGCAAACAAAAACAAAAACACTGAAAAAACACACCAAAAATGCAAGAAAAAACATTCGACTTTGTTCTAAACACAAAACTGTTCAAACATGTTCCTCGTTGTATTCATTTATCATCGTTGTTGACCTCTGCTCTCTGAGGAACTTGCATATTCTCTATCTTCCTCCGGTGAAAGTGAACGCCTGTGAACTTTGCAGCTAAAGCTAAAGTATAATTCAAGGGGCGTGCTGCCTTTGACTGTTAAAGAACACTGCAGGACAATTTGGGAGGAATTTGAAAGGGCGCACCCAGTCTCCAGTTCATCACTGTCGGGAAACGGATCAGTTGGCAGCGGATCCGCTCTAGGCGGTGGCATAACCTCAGTGGAGCAGCTCCTTTGGCGCGTTTTACGGCTCATTTCAGACTCAATTGGTCTGAGAAAAGTATTTGGCTTTTGGCATTGCATTGTGCAAACCACCTTGCATGTTTCAGCCAAACCATCCCAGTCCCTGGCGCGATAATGCGGAGATTCCGTCGGATGTGCCTGCAAGAAGCTCTACAGTGGAAAGCTGCATCAACACGCAGGAACAAAAACAATCTTTGCGAGCCATTCTAGCGCCTCAAATCACCACCATCTAGAGCGATGCCAATCCAGTAATTTGCTGTTAGACTGTAGATGACTGTAGACAATCTGGAATTTGCAGCAATTCACAGCAATTCACAGCAATTCACCAAGTCTTCTGCCTTGCTTGGTGGGCTTGGGGCGTTCATAGCCCACAACTCGTGCTCGTCCATCTCATCCTCTGCATGCAAGCTGTGATCGTCTGTATCCTGGGCAATCCCCGACCGAGACTCTTAATGTATGTTAATTTGTAATTTCATGTAATTTCATGTAATTTTATGTAATTCAATGTGCTGTTATGATCTGTTATGTAGCTTGTAGGTTGACTGGACGACTGGACTTTGCATTTTTTCCCGGTGTCTCCTCCAGATCATCCAGCAATGGCTCGACCTTTTTTTGGTCACTGGACGGTCACTGTGGTCACTGTTGGGGTACCCAATTTTGATCACACCCTATGCCGTAGACATCCGTATACCATATATATATATATATAATATCTATATACATATGTAGCTAGCCATTTATCCTGAGGATTGTACACGAGTCCCGTTGCATGACCTCAAACGGCTGGTTTTGTGGCTGCAGGGCCCCAGCAACTGATCCAAATGGTTCTTGATCTTGCACTCCTATCTTATCCAGATATATGCAGTCAAATCTCGCATTATGAGATTCATAGAATACGTTGTTCCTCACTGTACTTGGTTTTGTTTGGATCTTCTGCAAGAGCCCATCATCTACGATGAAAAGGAGATTAGCACAAGAAAGAGTAGCTTTGCAAGTGTAAATGTGTGCAACATGTTTTTGTTGTCTCTAAAAATTCTCTGAACGCCACTTGATGCAATTAGGCTACTCGTTGTTAGAAGCCACAGCAGCTGCTTCCTGACATCAACATGTCAAGGAGTCAAGCTCTCCCAGAGGGCAACCGTTTTTGAAAGCAAACGGAGCAACGGAGCAACTGCCCAAAAAACAACAGCTAGCAGCTCTAGCAACAGCAAGCGCAACATAGATCAACATGACCAAATCACGCCTCAAGAGCCTCATCTTTGGAAGATTTGCTCCTGTAAATAAAAAAAAAATAAAGATTTATAAAGCAGTCTGCATTCAACCATCTCTCTGTACTGTCGATGTTCAGGACCACGTGGTTCGTGTAGTCTACTTGATCATTGCAACAAGTCTTTCAACTGCCCTTTCTTTTCTTGTGAAACACATTTTCCACCTCTTTGGCGTATCTTGCGCTGGAGCTTCAGAGGTTTCCTCCAAAAATCGCAAAAATCGCACCATTCACGGCATGCTGAAAGTGCATATGGGTGCATAATATGGCAACGGATGGGAACGGGATGGGAGTCTTTTTTGCTCAGAAAGGGCATGTTTTCCTGGTGCAGGGCTCTGCCAAAATCTATCCACGCCAGCCATTTTGATGAATCGACCGTGCCTCTCTCACGGCGTCATTCTCTTTGCATAGTGGTGTCGCCTCAGTGTATGACGCATCGAAGGAAACACGAAGACCAACCGTCCAAGCCTAACAAAAACATACGAAAACTGTAGGCAAGCGGGATGGGACCATCAATGCAAAGCGGGGCCGCCAGGTCACTAGAGTGCGAGCACGTACTATAGCATCACTAAATATAGCTAATATGGATCCATTATCGATCCATTATGGATCCATTATGGATCCAATGTGGCACGGAAAAACTGAGTTTGCGGCCAAGAGCCCTGAGCCTCGGCGCGACGCGATTCCCGCATCAAGCGCATCAACCAACGAGAACATGCTGACACCCACGGAATTCCAAAGGACTTCATTAGAACATCGCTGCAACCTGGACGTTTGCCCGGAGTTGATGTCCCGCAAACAACGTATTGTTCAGAGGCGGTGGCTAATTTTGATCCCTCATGAAGATAAAGTTGATGTTGTTAGCCCGTTCAGCATATTGGTCATAGGGGGTGGCGGATTTTGATCCCTCATGATGATCAGGTGATATTGATTGATATTGTTTCCTCATGAAGATAACTCTTTTTGAAGGTATCTTTCACATGCCACCGTGGCCTAAAAATATTCCCCTTGGCCGCCAAGCCTTGCCCTTGCTTGGCGCAACTTCCCAGCAACACGGAATTGTCTCTGTTATGTCACAATGATGAGTCTGGGCGAACGTTAAGGTTGCGGACTATAACATTTATAACGACGTCCAATGTACTGTATAGTAACTGTATAGTATGCGTGTAGATTCAGTAAAACAGAGCTTTAGAAGGACATGGAAGGACTCTAAAACGGGCCATGTTAGGAGAGCCGTCCCAGTCGGAGTATCTTGTGAAGAGCCGAGCCTGGCCTACAATATCAGGCGCTAGGTCAAACATGCCAATGCAGGAATGCCAGGCCAATGCCGGTGCCGAGAGATCAAGGATGATAATGGACTATCATGATCTATCATGGAGGATATACGATGACATTAATCATTAATCGTTCATGATCCTTCTATGGTGCCTTTGATCATCTTTGATCTTGGCCATTTGTGAAGCAATTCAGACTTTCATGATTTTCATGTGAGCGCACTGAGGCGAGTTCTTGACCCAGTCGGCCCCCATTCCTGTGATTGTACTTTGACCTTGAGGTTGCGCACTGAATGCAATGCTGCACCAGAAAGAAGAACCAGAGAACACTGAGAACATGACACACAAATCACACAATGACTGACTTGACATGACATGGATTGAAACATGGATTGAAATGGAGCATTTTGATTGACAAACTGATTGTATCTGATTGTAATGGGAGCCATATGGAGCCGTGGAGCCGTGGATGTATAGCTTACAATACCTGGGTCTGGTCTCAGGGGCAAGCGGAGCAAGCAGCAGAATCTCCTTCTTTTGACGCTGGGGCGACTGCCTTGGATAAGATCTGACACACGGCAGCGGCACATGTTGAAACGTCTCAAAGGCAGCGCCGCAATGACGCAGCGGACTGGTTCCTCCAAGGAAATGATTTGATATACATGATTGTTATTGATTGTTCATGACTGTCATGATTGAGATGTTCAAATCACAGCCAGTACTTGCGTAAGTGACCCTTCGGAAGCACTGCATAGCACTGCATGGCACTGCATATTTCAGATTCGAGTTGCTGGTACCGAGCTTGCAGCACGTCTCCCTTGGTTTGGTGGCGCCTTCACTCGAAGAACAGCACCTTCAAACATCAACGAGCAAATTGGCGCAAGAGCCAGTGAATTTCTCGAAGAATCTCAGTCTCATCACAGGTCTCACAGGTCTCACAGGTCTCACGGCCTGGCACTTCAGTTGACTCCGCCTACACGAGACTCGTGAGACTCGTGAGACGGGCACGGATCGGTTGGATCGCAAGCCCAGGAGAATTCCACCGACCCGAGAGACTACACTGACTACACTCGTATGTTGCAATTTGTATTTCGGACGGGCATTAGAACGCTACGCTGCTACAATAATCTACAATATATATATAACATCATTATCTTCCGTCGTCCGTAACTATATTCAGAAATCTTCCGCTGCTATTTTCAGATGATCTTAGAAGAGTGCTTAGCAGTTTAGCATACTTTAGCATAGTTTAGCAGCAATGACATTAACATGTCTTGGGGGTACTTCGGGCCAGAATCAATGAGAATCAATGAGATACATAATGATACATAATGATACATAATGATACATAATGATACATAGTGTACTTATGTGTCCTTGCTTCTTGAGTTGACATAGTTTTTCTATGTGCGCCTGACTCTGTGTGGACGCCGGGGGTGGACTCCGGCTTGGCATGGGTGGAGCAAGAGGGTAGGATCCGTTTGTCGGCGCAGCATGCGACTGTGTAGACCTTACGACAGAAAATCGAGAAATGTTGCGTCGATGGCCTTAAAATCGTGGACTCTCCAATGTTTAGGCAAGATATGGCAAGATAGGTAGGAGCATTACGAGCCCAGTAAGATCAAGAACTGACAAAAATTCACGAAAAGATCCAGCAAATTCACAGGCGCATTGCATGGACCAAAGCATCCAACTGTGCAGGTCGCTGCGGTGGCTGCTTGACCACAACTCCCTTGGGAGCCTTGGTTGCTGTCAATTCTGTCAAGATTACTGTTAAGACCTGTTAAGATCTATTAAGATCGTGAATTTGTTTCAAACACTGTCTGAATTTTCGTACAGGTGACAAAGAGTGACTAAGCTTTCCGCTGCTGTGCTTGGACCAGGCCTTTTAGGATAGGAGATTTTGAGGAATTTGATGGAACATTTTGCTAGGGTATGACAGGATTGACAGGGCCAAGTGGACAGCAATAATTACATTGGAAACAAAAAACGGAAATTGATGCCTCAATTTGCCTCAATATCACCTGGACTTCACCTGGCCTTAAGAAAGCTCAACCTAATGGTAAGCTGCAGCTGGCACATGGCAAAAGATAGCACAGGCATCCATGTGAGCGAGTGTCAAACTGATTTATACTGAGTTTCTTGCATGGCTCGACCACTTGGTTGCGTTGCCTGCTTAGTCCATGCACTTGCACTTGCGCCAAGCTTAACAAATCGAATCGTCGAACGGCGTACTCGCGTCCATTTATGATATATCCCCGGGAGGAAACAATGAGGACAACAGCAGCAACATGAATGCGAGCCATCTTGACTGAGGAACAATTGGAACAATTCAAGATTTTCTACGTATATCGATATATATATATAATGTCAACCCCGGATTAATCAACCCCTAGGCTGTTCAATTGGGGGTGATACCATTTATGTATCATAATGTGACTATTTGGAGGGTACCCCCACAATTAATAAACCATGGTTTATTAATCCGGAGTTGACATTATATAAGATTCCCAAGCCTGAACTCAAGTCTGAACATCAAGTCTGAACATCAAGTCTGAACTTCAAGTCTGAACTTCACAGATCAAGCAAGGCTTTTACAGGCAGTTTTTAAAGGCCTATTTACAAT
>Ga0126342_10003605_pt1 | contig 25711 bp, 29 predicted proteins | sample Cyp1metagenome_FD_92528 | JGI IMG/M metagenome (GOLD analysis project Ga0126342, IMG submission 92528) | Coral microbial communities from Lord Howe Island, Old Settlement Bay, Australia - Cyphastrea 1 metagenome | ecosystem: Host-associated > Invertebrates > Cnidaria > Coral ... | reverse complement strand
TGTGCTTCGCGCCACAACGGCGTGCACTTTTTCGACATCTCAACTAGTAAAAGTGGTCCGAAGCTGGTGTGTTTTGCACATTTTGACTTCGAAATGTGCTTCGCGCCACAACGGCGTGCAATTTTTCATCTCTCATCTGGCCAGCTGGGTCCGCACCCGCCGCTTTAGCGAGCCAACTTTTCGACCCTCCGGAGCCACAAATCATTGGAAAAACACAGTGTTTCGCGACTTCCCTACCTTTTCGCGCATCTGCATCTTCTTTCTTCTTACTCTTTCTCTTCTACTCTTCTTTCTTGAAAGAATCTTTCTCTTCTCTCTGCCTCTTCCCTGCTCTGCTTTTCATCTGTCCATATTGTTGGAAGTTTGACTTCTAAACTTCCTTCGACTAGCATCGACATCGACATCGACATCGTCGTCGTCATCCTCCTCCTCCTCCATCATCATCGTCATCGTCATCATCATCATCACCATCATCATCATCATCATCATCATCGTCATCGTCATCGTCATCGTCATCGTCGTCGTCATCGTCCTCGTCAACATTATCATAAATAGCATGGCAGTAGTCCACCATTCACCACCGGCACCATCCTCGGCCGCAGGGTGAAGATGCTCCAACTCTCGACGGGAAAAAGGCTGTCGCACTGCGGTTCCAACATGACGCTGGACATAGCAAACTGAGGACCCAACATATCAAAAAATCTGAGGTTCCAGTTGAAGGACCTGAAGCAAGAATCAAACCAGAATCACTGGAATCATAGGAATCATAGGCATCTTCCATTACAACACTTAGGACTTTCTTTTTTTGGCCCACCGACCAGCGCTGTGAGGCGGTGCGGATGGCGCGAGTTCTCGAGGACATCGAGGATGATCTCAGATTCATCGCACGCCTCAAAGAACTTTGGTGCGTCGAGGCGTGCGGTGCGTCACGTCGATGTGGCTTAGTGAGTGGCGTGTTAGTATGGTTCAAGGTGGATTCAGGGGATACCCTCTGGTAAACTAGCATAGCTGTGGAGAATCACCATTTTTAATGGGCAAATCATTTAAATGGACCATTTTCCATAGCTATGTGACTTTACTGGAGGGTATCAGTTTGAGAGAGTTTGGGTTTGTCTGAAAACAACGTATCCTCAAATTTGATAAGCCTTATTTTCCTTGATAAAGTTGCTATTGTGGGGGTATACCCCATTTCCAGAGAAGCCCGTTTACTACATTTACTGTATATGTAGATGTACTGAAGATGACTGAAGATCATGAATCATCATGCTATATCATGCTTATGTACACATGTGACTTTGTTTAATCTTTGTTCTTTTTCTGACTGCTTGGGGTTCTGTTTCCTTTCCATTCCAACGATCTGCAGTTCAAAGCCGCGGGTTCCCAACGGCCATGGAGCTGACACCGTGATATGGGAATATCCCCATATCATTGTGGAGAGATGTTGATGGTGAATCGCCATATAATCCAATATAATCCCCAACATAATCCCCATAGAATCAATTTTTTTTAAATACTACATATATATATATATATGCATTTTTTTACGGGTGCGTTTAACACAAGTTATCCAGAGATATATCATGATATATCCCATGAGATCCGCATGGTTCCCAGGAGGAGTCCGGGAAGACGGGTGAACTCCAGGCACGCTGATGGCCGATGGTTGTGGCAGCACAGCTGCTATTGGTTAACCAAGGTGAAACCCTGGTGATTGCTTTTATATACATACACACATATATATATATATAAGTAAATGAATATATATACATATATGTGTATGTATGTATATATATATATATGCATGTCCAAACTAAAAACCATCCACCAAGTAAGCAAGTTTCTGAAAAACATACTAATATCTGAAAGACAGAAATGGACATGACATCTTCTCCTTTCAGATCCTTCGATGGTGTGCATACCACCTTGAGAAGAATGAACAAGTCGTGCGGCAGTACTGCCTAGTGGCAAAGTTAGATGCGGTAACATAAGCCATCTGGATGTGGTAAACCCAAATGGGTCGTAACTCAACTCTCGTCCCCAAATGGGAGTTGTGTATGGCATGGGGTTTATCACGGTTTTTCATATTATACAATGTAGCTGGTCGGTTTTTTGGAACATTAATTTTATAACTTTCCATATATTGGGAATTTCATAATCCCAATTGATTTTCATATTTTTCAGAGGGGTAGGTATACCACCAACCAGATTAGGTGGCCCCAATTGTGTAAGTCTAAGTCTAATCCTGCAATGCCGCTGGAGCTAGGCGACGGGCGTTCGAGACGGATCCCTTCCACAGCTGCTTCCCTGTCTGTTGGGTCCCACGGTCACACGGATGGATCTGGGCAGGGACAATGTCATCCAAAATGTTTAAGCGTCAAAACTCTAGAATCATACAACTAATATTAGTAGTTAACAACGTCATCAGGGAATTAATGTTTCCATTGACAAGTCACATGATTTGGCATCAACAGTTGATTTGGACAACGATTTTCTGGTGGAATATGGCCGCTGGGTTTCCAAGTGACATTTCTGGGCTGTGTTGCGACAAAGCGTCCCCGTGAGGGTTGCATCTCAATCAGTCAGTGGCTAGAATCCATGTATAAATCATATATATGTCATGTTATGTCCCACATACAATTGGGTTACTGCATAACATCCCTATGGATCCAAACACCTCCTGAGAAGGTATCGCTAACCCTCCCAGTCATCATACCCCAAAAACTTCCTAAGAAGGTACGGCTGGATCCATAGGGTATGATAGCATGGTTATTGATGTCAACCCTGGATTAATAAACCCCAAAGGGCTGTTTAATTGGGGGTACCATTTCATTCCCATTATTATATATGATGATACCAGGCCTGATTATATCCCATTATTGTCCCATTATTATCCCATTATTATCCAATTTTGGAAGCCATAAAAAAATCACTGGGGGAACCGCAATTAATCAACCAGTGACTATGTGTTCGTCCCAATGGGACTGAGGCATTGCCGCTACTCTCAGGCGGAAGGGGAAGGGATCAGCATCTCCCAGTCGTTTTGGCCTTCCAAGATTGATCCATGATTGACGGTGTGTACACACACATATATATATATATTGCGTATATATATATGTAATAATATGTATATATAATATTATATATACAATATATATATATATATATATGTATATATATATATATATTACATACGTATATATATAATTATATATATATATATATACATATGTATCATATATTCGTTCTAATATAATAATCTCAAAAAACGGCTCAGCCATTTTTGAATTGTGAATCATTGTGAATTGACCTAAAAAAAAGATTCCAGGGAATGTTAAACATCTTCATGTGAGCTGGCAGGGGAAAAACATCCAATACCAAGCCATGTTTTTATTGAGGGGAAATTTCTCATTTTAGGGGGAATGTTCATGATAATCTATATAAACGATTTGGAGACACAATGCTTCTGAAAGCAATGATCCAGACCTTTCCAATATAGGTGATTTTCTCAAGCAGCTGAAGAATCTAACAGTGACAGTGAGACTGGGCGCGCAAACTACAGCGATCCCCAAGAGAAAAGTGAATCAGCATCAGAAAACGCAGGACATAGCACATGTCTATCTATCTTATGTTTGGGACGATTGGAATTTCAATATATTATAAGCAGGTTATACATGGTTATACAACCTAGGCCCTGATTCTCTTGTAGTGTTCTTGACTGTCTCAAGATGTCTCATGTAGTGCTTCTCAGACGGGATGGTAGTGCTGTGGCTTGTGGAGGCAACCGGAGTGGACAATGCAACATTCCACCCTTGGAGAAGGGAATTTCGTACACTCAAGTGTCTGCAGGTGGCTTTCACACTGTACTTCTCCGATCAGATGGCTCCGCTGTGGCGTTCGGAGACAACAGCCTTGAACAATGCAACATCCCACCTTTGGTAGAAGGAATGTTGTATACTCAGGTTTCTGCATGCATGGGTCATACTGTGCTTCTTCGAAGTGATGGCTGCGCTGTGGTTTGCGCAGACTACTACAGCAGCCAATGCGACTTTCCGCCTCTGGATGAAGGAATGTCATACACCCAAGTTTCTGCTGGCACCAGTCATACCGTGCTTCTCCAAAGTGACGGCTGTGCAGTTGCGTGCGGAGAGAATTATGCAGGACAATGCAACATTCCTACCTTGAAGGAGGGAATGACATACACCCAGGTTTCCGCTGGCAACGGCCATACAGTTCTTCTCCGAAGTGACGGCTGTGCCATTGCTTGTGGAGAGAACTATTGGGGACAGTGCAGCATTCCACCCTTAGATGAGGGAATGACATACACCCAGGTGTCTGCAGGTAGCGGTCATACAGTGCTTCTCCGAAGTGATGGCTGCGCCGTTGCTTGCGGGAAAAATGATTCTGGACAATGCAACATTCCACCTTTAAATGAGGGAATGATGTACACTCAGGTGTGTGCAGGCGGGTTTCGCACTGTACTTCTTCGCAGTGATGGCCATGCCTTAGCTTGTGGGGAAAAATTGTCTGGGGCATGTGATATAGATGATATAGTACCACCTGAGCCTGGGACTTCCTACTGCCATGTTGGTGAGAACCTGCCCCTTTGTGACCTTGTTCTGCAAGTCGAATTTCTTCGTGAAGATGACACCGTCACTTTCATATGCTCAACTTTGGCAGGGAAGGACATATTATGCCTCAATGCACGTGGATTCGATCTGGCATTGGATATTCACAATGCCATTGCACGTAAATTGAATGCCAGTAGTCTTCAAGTGCTCTTGCCCGATGGACAGTTGTTGGGCTCCATATGCCGTGCACATCCACTTGTCACAGTTGCAGATGTTGAACAAGGCCAGCGTCCCGCCTAGTTTTTAGCCAGTTGTGCAAGATTGCACCAGATCCCATGTGTCATAAAAACTGGTGGCTGTCTCCCTATATTGGTGGCCGGTCACTTCACCTGATGGTACCCCATTGGTCGATTCTATGAGCTTAGAATCCTTACTCGATTAGTTGGATTAGTTGGTGGTTGTTTCTTTATAAAATTTGATATACGCGTTTTTCTCGTTTGAAGTGATCATCCGATCCCCAAGTGAATTTTCACCAATCACTTGTTTTCAACAAATGAGTCCTTTTATGCATTGTAGCAGTGGCCGGACACCTTTTGTTTCGACCGCTTGACAATCTGGCACCATTCGCAACCAAGCCCACTGATCCTAACTATATATTATATAATATACTATTATATTATATAATATATTATCATATTATATAATATACTATTATATTATATTCTATTATATTGTAATATAATATATTATTTTATAATATATTATATTACTATATATTCTATTATACATTATCTTATTATATTATATCATATTAATTCAAATTATATATATATGTCGATCATTTATTTCCTTATATTTTTGTATATTATATTGTATTTTATGTTTATACTATATTTATTTTTGCTACATTATATTATATTTGTATTATATTTAATATTATATTTATATTAATATATTAATATTATATGATATTATATTTTATTGTATTATATTACATATTATATTTGTAAAAAAAATATGTACTGTATATATATATATATTCACCCAAAGCCCCTGTACCAGTACCTCGGACAAAAGATAGAGACAGTCCTGCCTCATTGCAAGAGGTCCCCCCAACCGGTTGTTTCATGTTTTGTTTCAAACCACATTTGATATCATGATGAGGATGATGACGATGATGATGATGATGATCCTTTCTGGTATATATATATATATATTGTAGATATTTATATACATACAGTATCAACCCTTGATAAAGCAACCTATTTGATTGAAAAAGCTGTGCGCCAACAAGGTTCTGTCGTGTTACTGGAAGTTGTTTCTGCCCAAACTAAACAAGCAGGGCTTTAATTCTCCGAGGTTGACACTATCGAATTGTTGGAGAGATCGCCTTGTCATTCTATGGCTTTCCATAGCCGGGTCAGTGCTCGGGGGATCACATGTTTTTTTTTGATCCTCTCCAAGTTCTCATCTATGTTGATAGATGATAAGCAATCATAGTTTTAAATATTAAAGTCATTAAAATAAAAGGGAACCACATTTCAAACTAACAACACATTAACCTATATATATATATGTGTGTACTTAATGTATAATATATCTATCTACAGATAGATTTACTAAGAATGGCACCAGGGGGTAGTGTTTTTGTAACCAGGACCGTGCCGGCTGCGATGCCTGGCTACGGGACTTGAGCGTCCGGACTGACATCAACCTCAAGGTGAGTTGAGTTGGGAGCTGCTGATGTTGCGGCGGAATTTGACATCAAAACCTATATGAGCCACCGCAAAAACCCCGGCAATACTAAATATGTATTGGACGGACATTGGTTTATGGACATTGATGAAAATTGTTAAAAACACTTCGAGATTGCTCATATGTTTCCATTAAATTTAGGGACATCAAGAACTACCAAGGGATGAGAATCGTACATTGAGTTGTTTTTCACATATTGACTACAGATGTATGCGGCTTCAAATTGTTTGTTCATGTATTGTATGTAAGTAGCAGAAGTGTATCTGGAACGAGCTAATTCTATTGCAGCATGTCAACACAGGATCATCCCTTTGTTTTTGGAAGGGCATCATTTTAGTGATAGGCTGTACTATATTACATTATATTGATTATATTGTATTGTAGTTTTTTCTACATTATTTCATAGTCTATTTTATTATACTGTACTATATTGTACATATATGTAATGTACATATCTTTCTTTTTGGGGGTTAATCCCCCAATCTTTTTGAATCCACTAGACCGGGTCGACATGAAAAAAAACACTCCCTACTTTTGTCCACTCCCTGCCAGAAATCATTGGTGTAAACTATTGACGCCACTGCATGCTTTGAATGGGCTTGCCCACCCTTTACTTTGCTTGACCATCCGGAGAATCAGCGTCTGGTGAGGCGGCTGAGCATCTTTGGAAATAGTTGAGCTGTAAGAATTGGATGCGAGAATATGTTCAGCAACCTCCTACATTGAATGGATTTGACATTTGATGTATTCTTCCACAATATTTCATATAGGAAAGGTCTTTCATGTTCTCAAGTGAATATCTTCAACCTCTTATTGTACTGAATGCTGTTCAATGAGGGAAGGAATGTGTTCCTGTACATCTTTGCTGAGGCTTTCATGGCACAAAGAGTCATCAACTTACCATCGAACAATTGAACCTGGCAATCCTATAAATGAACCTGGCAATGGAAAATCAATAATTTATTGCTGATGATTCTTGAAATTAAAAAGTTGGGATTTCTCATTGAAAAGTTGGGATTTCCCATTGTCATGTTGAACTACGAGAGAGTACCTGCACTCGGTAGCATAACTAAAGTATCTTCCAATCATTCTTTTCTCAGCATCTGCGACCCAGTTTTGTCCTTGCTGAATCACAAAGCCTGTTCAGACCCTGTCAGCATACTTCTCCATGTCTCAGAAAGCGTCGATGTGGGGATGGGTCAATACCTTAACAACTTAGACCAGTCTGTTTATTCTTTGGATTTTTACTAGTGTCAACCAGTGGTGTCCGTTTTCCACCACATTTTCTTTGTCTGAAAATAGGGTACCCCAACATATTTGTTATTTCATCATATTTCATCATATGTTCTATCATATGTTCTATCATAATATTTACTACCATCATGTTCTCTATCATTTTTTTATTATCATATTTTCTATCATCATATTTTCTATCATCATTTTGTTCATCATATTTTCTGTCATCATTTGTTTTCTATCATCATATTTTATATCATTAACTTTTTCTATCATCATATTTCGAGTCATCATATTGTTTGTCATCATATTGTTTGTCATCATATTTTCTATCATCATATGTTCTATCATCATACGTTCTATCATCATATTCTCCATCATCATACGTTCTGTCATCATATGTTCTATCATCATATTCTCTATCATCATACTTTCTGTCATCATATTTTCTATCATCATATTGTCATTCATCACATGTTCTATCATAATATTTTATGTCATCATATTTTTCTATCATCATATTTTCTATCATCATATTTTCTATTCTCATATTTCTATTATGATATTGTTTGTCATAATATTTTCTAGCATCATATTTTCTAGCATCATATGTTCTAGCATCATATGTTCTATCAATATTGCTCAACAATTGGATACAATTGGTACATACCCCTCTTTCTTTGCGGAGCTCCTGCATCGCTTGTGCCTGGGGATGGTCTCAATCGAAAAAATGGTGGAGTGAAAGCTCCAAGCTTTGGAGAAAAACAGAACGGTCTCATATATTGGCTAATATAATTGGGTATATATATATTGGTATAATGTATATATATATATATCTATAATGGGTAATATAATGGGCATATATTTGGGTAATATAATTGGGTATAATGGTAATATATTGGGTAATATAATTGGGTAACTAACCCAGGGATGGGGGCCGATCAGGTATTATTGGCTATTATTGGCTAATATCATGGCTAATATAATGGCTATCATATATTATTAGTGGGCTATAATGGCTATTATATTATTATGTGCAACCAATATGGTATCGAGAATATCATGGCTATCATATATTGGTTGCACATAATACACACCATTCTTGATAATAGCCATTATATTCCGATTCTGAGAATATCAATGCCATACCTGGTGGTTCACCCCAGGAATCATAAGTGGGTTTTAAGCCTACTTAAAATTAGACTACTTACCCAACTAAAAACTAGCTCACCTGCCACAGGCCTCGCGTGCGTGCCAGAAGCTGGCACCAAAGAGCCAGAAGCAAGGTGTCCGTGGTTAGGAAGTTCCTGGGGATTTCCAATTTAAATGGCATATTTGAATGGGGATGTAATAGGACTACACTTTAATGGGGACATGATGGGTATAACTTACTTGGAGGCAAGTCAAGTTTTTTAAGGGTAGAAACGGCAATAACCAGCTGTCTTTTGCAGGGTATCAAAGCTTCAACACAGTTTTTTGGGGTTTGAATTAGTTGAAATGGTGAAATAGTACCCCAATTTTGGGGATGTCTTTAGAGGAAATCTGTTGGGAACTGGATAGTTCTTTAAGGTTGCTGCCGCCAGTGTTGAATTCCAGCGAGACACCACAAGAGGTGCTGATCTCGAAGCTGGTTACACACTTCGGTGGACTGATTTTCCCTGAAATTCATTTGCAACTGCCAGCAGGGGCCCATCTAAATTTGGGAGGGTACCCTAAACCAGTGGGCAACTATTTAGATGATTTAGATATTTGAGGCAACTAATTTGGGAGGGTACCCTAATATCTAAATCATCTAATTTTGAGGTAATTACTAGGAAACACTCATCCCGGAGAGATCCTCAAGCATCATGACTCCATGACTCCGCACGGCAATAGCACGGCAATAGGGCACAGATGGATTCCCCGGTTGGCGCGTGGAGTGTTTGTTGTGAATTTGCCAACTGGACGCGCGTTTGCAGAAAAAAAATGGTCCCTGCTTGTGCGAAATATTATATGGGGTACCTCCAAATCCACTGGCGCAGCATTTTTCCAACTGGCTACAAATGGGGGTTTACTCCATTTTTAGACAAACTCATATGCGTTTCCAGTTGCTGTTGGTGGTACACAAGGGTGGTGGAAATGGCAGTTGTATGTGGATTGGACAAGAGTTGGCCGTTCGCAATTCTAAATCGATGGGGTGTGAAAAGACTTCCATATGCAGTATAGCCACACCGCACATACCATGAATAAGGCAAACACACCTCCATACCCCAAAGAAAAAATGCAGCATTCATTTGGTCAAGAAAAAGAGTCATGAGAAGCTTTTGATTTCTCCATTCTCTTCGAAATCTTCATTTCTTGTGACTGCTAACCGACCTTTGGGGTCAGAACCAGGGCTGTTTTGGTTCCAAGTGGATCCGTTCCGCGCACGCTGTGACTGTGTCCTGGCATTCGGCGAAGCAACCGTTGCGCGGAACCGGGGAGATCTGGGGATTGTTTATTTGGAAGTGAAAAATAAGGAATTCACCCTTAAACAATGAGATTTCATGAGACAGATAGTTTTCTTTAGCCAACTTGGATCAAGTGTTATGATCTAGTGATATCTAGTGAATCTAGTGGCTAGTACGTGCTGGAATGCAGATGTTGGCCCAATGTTGGCAACTGTTTCCACTGTACTGATGCCGACGGCCACTTTTTTGTTGTTTCAGTTTCATGAATGGATCAAAAAGCAGTAGTAGAACCCAAGGCTCAAGCAGATTTTTTTCCGAATCGTGATGTGTTCCCGATTTCGCTGGGTTGGATCACTGGAAAGTTTCCACTGCGTTGATCTGTTGATTTTCGCAGCGATGTGGAGAGTTCTCCTCTGATTTTCCCTTGAAAATCATTTTTTTTTCGGATTTGAAACACTTGCTATCCACTCTCATTTTTTTCGGGTGCTTCTCAAATCGAGTCAACTATCCTATTTCACCATGGTTAAAAATTGCCTTCTGTTTTTCATGACCAGCTTAAAAATTGTAGGTGCTATAATTTTGGTCCCAGGATTTTCTGAAGAACCACCAAAATTGCCTCAACTGCGAAATTCCTTGCGGGCACGCAAAATGGTGTGGATAACGCTAACCATGTCCCTTTGGGCGCAGATGGGCGTGGCACGGTGGGAGAAGGTCACACGGGGGTGTAAAACGGATCTCAGTTTGCGGATAGGTCAAGATTGGTCAAGCATCCATCAAATCGCAGGGAAGCAATGAAAAATGATCCAAGCAAAAATAGTACCCTCTGGTAATTTAACATAGCTATGGAAAATCACTATTTTTTATGGGAAAATCCACTATAAATAGCCATTTTCCATTGCTATGTTAGTTCACCAGAGGGTAGTAGAAATAAATGAGACATCGACAGATGGAGACATGGGATATGTCGAAACGAGATGTGGGCATCAACTACCACAAGTAGCCAACATGGGGTCAGTATATACCCATCATGTACCCATTACTTCCGGTTCTACGCCACCAACTTCCAAAATGTTTAGGACACACATCGCCCCAGAAACCCTGGTGAAATGCATGGAAACTCTTCATTTCGGTGCCCATATGGTGCCGTTTATTGTAATCAGGGGATAGGTTTGTTGCTCCATTTATATCTGATCACAATAAAATGAAATATATATATATATATGGAACAAACCTTTCCCCTATACCATGGAGTCATTTTCCCCATAGAATATGTATTTGTAGGCAATGTATACCATCACCAGTTTTGCTGTGTGAATCTTCTACCGCAACCCCCCAAAAAGATGAGCCTTTTTTAACACACCATAACACAGCCCTATCCCATCTTGTGAAATACTAGTTGGTTGATATAGATTTCCCACTATCGGTTATCATAATCCTGATAGATTGGGTCCAGTAGCATAAGTCTGAAATGTTCTGAACCAATCAACCAGGGTATTTTTAATGGTTCAGATGGACAAAATATGGAAAACTGGGATTTTTCTGAGAGAAATATCTAAAAGAGCAACCTGCATCTCTTTGGAACCCTAGTGGCCACCATATGATCCCCAAGGCGTTCACTCCAAGTAGAATTCGAGGCGGCGGCAGCGGAAAACCATGGAAAAACACCCGAGTTTTTGTACGTTTTAGTGGGAAAAACATTGAACATCCACGATAACCCATAGTTTTAATATGTTTTAGTGGAAAAAAATCGATGGTTCCTGTAGATTTTTGCCTAAAGCAATCCGTTGAGATAGGCTATCGATGCGCAAGGTCTTTGAAAGGCCTTTGATCAAAGGTACAATGGACATCAGTACCTCTAGACACTCAAAGAACCCATTGAAAGAAACAGAAAAAACTTGAAAAAGGTTAGCATTCTGGGGTGAAGTACCATTTTTTATGGCTAACTGCAGGGTCTAGGTAGATTAAATGAGTACATGAGCAAATGATAATACATGAATACATGCATTACATATCAGAATCAGAATATACATACACATTTTTCAAAGGTTTTGTCCAAATCCACACATTGAACCTCAATGGCATCAGACTTGGCGTTGCAGGTGCGATAAGTCTAGTTGAGATGCTGGCGAATCAGGCAGGGGTGATCACCATTCTTAGGATGGTGATGTGTAGCCCACAAAAATCCGCAAAATATGGGGATACTTGTATCCAATTTGTTAGTATAATGGGATATGGTGGTATTACCATATGGATTTTTGAGTTTGACACATGATGATCGATTGCGGATTTTGGGTGCACCCGATTTTCAGACAAACCGATGTGTAGCATGGATATATATATATGCATACAATTCTATAGAAATAATATATATATATACATACAAATAGATCGTATCACATGTATTGGGCCGATGAACAAAATGGAGCGTTTATTTTCTCCAAATCGTAGATTGATGATATGACCATTTCACTGTGGGAAACCTGGTTTGGCCATCCCTTTGTTGGAACTGAAGCTGAGAAAATATTGGATGTGAAGTAGTTTGGCCATCCCAGAGTCACCAGAGTTCTTTTTTCAGATCCAAGTTTACTTTTCTTTTAACTAATATAGCTATTGGAAATGGCCATTTATAGTTGATTTACCCATTAAAAATTGTGATTTTCCATAGTTATATTAGTTTACCAGAGGGTACTTTTCTTTTGCATTGATTTCGTGTCCAATTCATAGATGCCTGTCAGATCCATGGTTTTAACCCCCGATGTATCCCAATGCTGAGGCCAGGTGAAGTATGCCCTCTGGCCCTGGGCCCTTTGAAACGTGGCGTTTCACCCGATCCGGTGGCTATCTGAAGTATCTCAGACTCAGACTGGTTTCAACACGGGAAAAAACGTATGAACACTGACTGATTTGTGTCGTGATTTTACATTATATAGATGAAACTAGTTGAAATTGCAAGCTGTACTGGTCATAGACCGGCAACTCTTCCATACTCTTCCTATTCGTCTCAATATGAAATCAGAGTTTGAGATGAAGTGGCTCATGTCCACCGCAACGAGCCGGAACAGATGGGTGCTGCACACGAAAAGAGACCTTTCAGATACCTTTGGCAATTTGACAGGATTGGGTCTATCTCAAAAAAAAATCTGGATTCTAGATCTAAATCTGACTTTGATTTGAACAATCATTATTCATATAGAGATTTCTCATAGGACATATCATATTACAGTATATTGCGGTATATTGCAGTAATATATTGAAATTAGTTGGAACTAGTTTGCACTTAGTCTACTTAGCATTATTGTTTGTTATTTATTTTTATTTTGGTTGTTTTTTCCAGGCGTCAACCGAGACCTTGGGGGGGTCAGAACCAGGGCCATTTTGGTTCTCGATCCGAACGCGGCACGCCGTGTGTCCAGGCGCGGCAGGCCCGGCAGCGCCCAAGCCGGAGATCTCTGGATTCTGCATGTTTTGCGCTGAAAAAATGGATGTACTTAATGTTAATGTGATATTTCTGGGCATATTATATGGGTGTGGTACCTCAAAATTTGGATGGGAAAACCATGGAAAAACCACAAGATGGCTCGATGTTTAGAACCTCATGTTTTCCCAAGTAAAACCGTCATTTTGAGATTATACCCAATTTTCACACAAATAGAACCGCACTGGATTTACAAGATCAGAGGTCAGAGGTCAGTTTTTGCTCAAACACATATCATACAATGTCCAAATGCTCGTGGTTTCGTTCGAAGATTCGAGTCATGTGGTGACTTTTGGGATCTTTTTTGTTATTTTTTGATTTGTCGTTTCTCCAACTTGGACACCAGGATGGCAAGTGTTTTGTATTGTTTTGTAATGCAACATGAAGTGGTTGATCATAGTAATGTAAGGTCAAATCCCATCCGTAAGCCCAGAAAAATCAGCCGGTTGTTTGCCACGTTTTTTGTGGGGTCGTAGCATTTGTCCACTGATTTTGGGATGAACATTGGCCACCGAGTTACGTTTGTTATGTTATCCCGTCCAACTATAGTTATAAGTTGTAAGTATTATAAACCCAACAGTTGACCTAGTTATTTCAAACACTATAAACACTGGACACCTATCTTGGGGGTACCATAGTGCAACTGAAAACCCCTTTGAAAAAAACATATGTTCTTGAAGGCATGGACAGTGAGAGCTTCGGATTCTTGGTGGAGTGGTATGACTCACAGGCGCGCAACGTGCTCCAGTGATGCACTAGTGGCCATTAAAAAAAAAAAGCAAATCGACCTAATGAAGTAAACCCAATGCCTTAAATATAAATATATATACATATATATATATATACATATATATATACATACATATATATATGTGGGAAATTTCAGACAAATTATGGGACAACAGCAGGATAATATGGGATGATTGTGAGACAATTATATGGGACAATAAAAGGTGAATGATGACAGGATAATGGAGGATAGTTGTGGGATAATTGCAATTTTTAAATCAATAAAACAGAATAAGAGGATACCACCATGGGTTTTATGGCATAGGGTATGTCCCTACATTGGGTATGTCCCTTTTTCAATGCGACGAGGATTTTTTTTTACCACCCCCCAGTCTATGGCTAGTTCACCTCATTTTTTTTTTTGGACCCAGTGGAGACGAATCACGCAGCAAATTCCGAGAGTTGGATGATGGGAAAATTTACAGGAACCACAGGGTATGATTATGATGATGATGATGATGATTATTTTTTTTTACATGATTATTATGATGATTACTATACCAACCACATTTTTCGGAGAGTTGGATGATGATGGGTATTATTACCGTATGATGATGATGATTATTATTACTATTATTTACATGATTATTATGATTATTATACCAATTACATTTTTCGGAGAGTTGGATGATGATGGTTACTATTACCGTATGATGATGATGATGCTGCTGATGATGATGATGATGATGACCATTATTATTATTATTTACATGATTATTATGATGATTATACCAATTACATTTTTCGGAGAGTTGGATGATGATGGTTATTATTACCGTATGATGATGATGATTATTATTATTATTACATATTACTATTATTATTTACATGATTATTATGATTATTATACCAATTACATTTTTCGGAGAGTTGAATGATGATTATTATTATTACTGTATGATGATGATTGTTATTGTCATTATATATATATACACATACATATGTACTGCATTAAGGGAACAAAACATGGTTTCCTGTAGATCTTACCTTAAACCAATGCTTTGAACTTTGGGGGAAGTTGGTTCCCGCCTGGTTTTTGGGATCCGTGACTTCACTATGCCAGATGCAGTTTTTTCAGGTTTGGTAGTACCCTCCGGTAAACATAGCAATGGAAAATCCCCCATTTATAGAAGTTGTTCCCATTAAACCCAATTACAGTATATAGCACTACCGTAGGATTTGGAAACTTGCCGTGTTTGATTACCGGAGGATACATTTCTTCGATCGCTACCTGGGATAAAGACCCCTTCAACCACCACTTCACTACTAGACACACCCGGATGGATGGTAGATTTGTCTTCGACATATCCGATATCAATGGGATCGAATGGGATCCAATGTCCTTAAAATCAGTGTTTGGTGTATGGCAGTGTATGTTGTCATTCCTCCATGTATGGCTAAACGTCACAAAGATGATGGACAAACTTCGGTGGAAAATCCCAGCAGTTTGAAGTTCCCTTTTAAACGCCGGCCAGGCTCACCTTATGCGAGAGTGCTCCGGGGTCGATGAAAACGGGCTACTGCTGTTCACAGCAGCAAATGATTGAATTCAAGGCCCTGATCTCCAACTGTGAAAGAATGATCCAAGTGTTGGGACCATGACCCAACAAAAATCCACTGGACCTCAAAACATGACCTGGTGCAGCTGGGTGTAGCCTCTGAAATCTATAAAGCTGTGAGGTACCAGTTGACGGTGTTCAAACCACAGAAGGGACCCTTGGAGGCCGCAATGTACGTCGGGTGCCCAGAGGAAAAATTGGATGAAGATGAAACCAATTATGACCGATTACCACCCAATGTAGGTTTGAAATGGTTTCAATATCTTTATATCAATAGAACATCACCATTTCAAACATTGGGTCAAACATTTGGTTTATTTTTTTTTCAATATTAATCATATGGTCATGTTCCAACATGTAATATTGAAAGATTGGAAACATCTTGGAACATGACCATATTGGGTCAAGTGGTACCCCAAGTTGTTTCGCGACCTCGGACCCCGCGCCGAGGATCATAAGGCCCACAGAGGTTTCCTGAAGCGGGTGGGATTCTCAGGTTCCCCAACTGTTCAGTGGAAAAACATGTGGAAAAAACATGGCAATCACAGCAGTTGGATGATAGTTGGATGATAGTTGGATGATAGTTGGATGATAGTTGGATGATAGTTGGATGATAGTTGGATGATAGTTGGATGATAGTTGGATGTTTCATGATAGTTGCATAGTTGGATGATAGTTGTTTCTGTTTTTTTAATGGCAGAATTGCAATTCTGGATGGGTGAATTCTGATGCGCAGCTCATGTTGGCTATTGTTTGTAGACTTGAAGACAGCATTTTAGTGCAGACCTCTCTGAAATATTCCGAATCGTGGATGAGTTAGTTACCCATAGGATCCATGGTGCTGGTATATATGCTAACATAAAGGGGGTATATTGATGGGATCCATGTTACCATATATAGCAGCACCATGGATCCTATGGGTTCGTTGTTTTTTTCCCTCCTTTTTGAGCAACAAAAAAGTCCGAGCCGTTCAACCGAGCCGCTGCGAGATGGTTGAGATGTGAAAAAAACCTTGGAACATCTGGGAACCACCGAACACCATGGGCTGGTGCATTTCTGATTTCTGGCTGGTATATGGCTGGTTACTAAGTTACTATTAATTGCATCATATTGCATCATTTTCGGATAGATCATAGCTCCCAGGCTCCCCTACGGGTCAAGAAAATGTCCAGATTGGGATTTTGTCACACCGAGACGCCGATCCCCGAGCTTAAGATGGAGGACTTGATTGCGCGGCTCTGAGATCTGTCTGTCCATCCGTCCTTTTGTTTCTCTGTCTATCTGTCCATCAATGGATGAAAGAGGCGCACTTAAATGAGCACTGTTCAAGACCCCTGTTGGTTGATGATTTTACAGGAGATTATATTATAATTACCCAATATATTGGGGATGATATCAATATATATCAATACAAGACCATACAAAACCACATCACCAAAAACTTTGGCACTCGCAGCAAAAGCCGGCCGAAAAGATCACCGGCCGTTTTTCGTTTTTCCGAGGTCGGCAGCACCGTCACCATCTACTCCAGGCATTTGAAGGTGGACCATGGCAATCATGGCATTTGAAGATCATGAAGATGGACAGATAATGACAGATATGATATACACATGCATATATACACTATTGGATGTTGGAGAACAGCAATTTTTGTTGAACCTCAAAAAAACTGCGTGGTGGGCGAGGACCTCTTCATGTTACTATCTAATCCCAATTGACCATATCGGATTTGGACGAGTGGAAAATCTGACCGCATTTCCAGGTGAAATCCTACGCAGATAGCCACACGCCCGAGTGCTCAGCAGCCGTGTGCATTTCTGAGACATTCCAACTGGGGGTGCATCCCAGTTAGTAGCTGGGTATAGCTGGGTAATAACCACCTTATGAATCCTTATGAGCCAGCGATACATCTGAAATATCCACACACACACATATATATACATACATATGGGTTATAGACCACTTACTGACTGGGATGCAAATCCAAGTAGCCTCTGGCTGACTGATTACCTGGAAGTGTTTGTTTTCTCCCTTGTTCCATCCTTTTCCATGTAAAAATCCTATGGAAATTGGGGAATTTTCCATCCGAACAACGGGAAAACCCTTTTGATCATGTTGAGTCATAGAAGTTGTTGATACCATTTCATGCTCTAATCCCTTGCCCTTCATATTCAATACCTTATAATACCTTGAAATCTTAACTTAGTACTGGATCTATTCATTCTGGGTCCCAAAAATGGGGGGTGTTCAATACTCTAAGGGGCCCGGGGGCCCGGGGTAAGTCTGGAAGGAAAAATCAAGGGTTCCGGCCCCCCTTTTTTCGATCAGGCGTAGCGCTTTGGAAAGCAAGCGAACCTCGTGGCTGACTCAAGCGAACCATCGATGGGCCCAATGGGTCAAGTCTTTGGGTATCCCAGAGGTTGGAGGTTTTAGCTTGTCACAGCTTGTCTATTTGATAGAAATGGGATACAACTCAACAGTTTGTGTGGGACTATGGACCCCTGGTCCCAGACATTGGATGCTTCATAGAAAAGAACTCGGACAATCAACCAACAAACTATGGGGATTAGGCCGACTAAATATGGGATAGTGATAGACACCACAAAATTGCTTGGTTCGATTGTCTTGAAATGGCGTCCATGGACCTCTCTCTGGGTCTTATCCTTTTGGCCCATGAAGGGTTTTCGCTCATCAACTCAACACCCAGAGGCCTTTGGCCAATAAATTGCCGTTGGGGCCCATCATATGGACTTCAATTTTAGGTGGCGCAGAACTGCGCGCGCGTCAAAATTCCCAAATTTCTTGGCGCAGTCAGCGCGAAGAAAGACCATTGGCAACACGACCTGGCGCCAAGGAATGTGAGAAATGCGGGCTGCCAGAAACAAGTCCCATTTGGGGATGATAGTTACGACCCATTTATAGTGATTTTGGGGATGAGTCAGTATTGGGTTTACCATTTTATCAGCATCGCAACTGACTGAGGCTAGCAATTCTCCTGCAGCCGCCAGCATTCCCACAGCCAGGGAACCCTGAGACATAACAATCTGTGGAGTTGGTCTCCCAATGTCAGGTTAGTGGCAGCTCAGTATCGATTTGACACTTCCATATCTTCCATCTTGCATTTTGTTTTTTTTTGGAAGGAAGAAGTGGACGAAAAACCATTCCTCTTGACATTTGTCCCAAAAAAAACACACAATTCATCACAATTCAGGATGGATCCAATTCTAACCCCCCAAAAAAAGCCAAACCATCGATGCCGGCGCAAGGCTGGGACAACTGGTGGGCTGCATCGAGGCTGGAGGTCTGACCATCAAACGACTCCGTTTGGTCAACGATTCTGGCCCTGTGGTGGCCTTGGAGGCGCGCAAGGCTTGGTGAAAAAAGAGATCGAGTTTTGATTCCGAAACACATTCTTGAACTATATATATTGAATATATATATATATATAATCTATGTATGTGTATATATATATATATATCTATCTATATCCTGGGGAGGATATTTCTTGAGTGGATTTCCATGGATTTCCTGATTTTGAACGAAAACAAGCTTTTCCGTGACTTTTTTGTAAGTGCCTTTTGTGTTCCAAGCCTTAGAACACACAACAAATCAGCGGACAAACCGCCCCACTTTCAAGTATCATGTAAAAAGTTGGTTATACGTACGATATCATTTTATATCATTAATAATTGTATTGTATATTTGCACATACATGAATATCATTAAATATCCCATAATATCATATATAATATCCCCATTAATAGAGGATTTTCCCCATAAAGTTTGTTGATGAACCCACCACTCCGCCAGGTAGTGGGTGATGATGCTGACCTTCTCTGGAGTGCAGCCTGTGGTCATGTCCCAGACAGCGCCTATAAGCAGGCCCGGGGGCTGTCCCTGTCGCCATGGATTTTTTGTTGAACTCCTATGAAAACAGGGGAGGTTCCACTTGGGAAAACCCAAGGATGATGTTTGATATATGTTTGATGTTTTGGTTTACATTCTGTCACCGTTATATGTTTCTGTTGGTTTTGAGTCCCTTTGGAATGGACACACCCAGGTGTGGTGGGTTCTATTCCCCGATTTCAAAACGTTGTTGTTACGAGATGTTGGCTGGTCAAGCCTCCATTATGGTACATCCCCTTCTGGATGTGTCAAAGGTACATGCTTAATTAAATGAACATCTCACAAACAGACTATTCTGTTCATTTGTTTTGGGATCTTCACCAGCATATTGGTCCCAAGATGATGTCCCCTATCAGTCGTCTTCCAAAGATTTCTTAGAGGATCCCACAGTTTGGGTCCCAGGGGTCCCAAGATGCGTGGTGATTTTCTGCCAAGATTTTATCATATTAAAATATATAAAAATACATAACTGGTTGGTGGTTTCAAACATTTTTTATATTTTCCATTGACTACAGTACTGTAATATTTTTCAAGATGGTTATTGCACCATTGCACCAGCAACCATATAAAATACCCAGATGTTCCGTCCACATTTTTGGATCTCAAGGATGGGATTGGTCGATGGTTTTCTTCCCAGATCGGATCTGCTGGCGAGGTCCCAAGAGAGCAGATCGAGCCCTACTTCTCCGACAGGGACGACATGGGACGACTGGGCGGACTATGTGGAGCTGATGAGATAAATCCCAGATTTTCAGGCAGAAAAAGGAAGAATGACCGATGTACTGGAAATTCAATTTAAAGACTTTAGAGACATGGAGTACTTTGCAAATCCCGGATTTTCATGATTCAAACAAGTACTCTAATTTTTTGGAGATTTTTGCCAAGTAGCCCATGTATCCCAATGTAATGATGCCAAAGAAATCGATCCATTTTCCATCCATTTCCGTACTCCAGGAGCGTTTCCCCTGCACCGCCGCGTTCGACCATTGTACCTTGTGCATCGTGAGGTGCGGACAGTAGAAAGGTCATCCCATGTTTGATGGTGATGACTTGGGGACGGTTCATTAATGTGGGTAAAACAATGCCATAAAGAAACCACCCCCCAGAAAAATCACCATAAATACATAGGTGGTATGTTTACCATTCCCAGTCATGGGTGGTAAACATGGCACATAAAATTGGCGACTTGCCACAAAAAAAGCGGAATCTCCACAACACAATGACTGCGAGGTTGGTGAATGATCAATCATAGTTCAGATAGCCAGATGGCTGAGGGGGTTTGAGGTTCGTTCCTTCGAAGTGAATTCATCATGTTTGGCAGGCAGATTGGGAATGAGTGGAATTTGATTATGAACATTCCCTGTGCCCGGAAGCAGGGAATGCCTATTTTTTATAGCCAACATTTTGCTGCCTTGAGGCTTCCCAGCTTGTGCATCCAAACATGAGGGAGCGAACAGCCACCATGAGCCCTGAACAAAAAGCAATTTACAAGAGGATTGTACATATAGATTTCTATAAACCTCCAATTTTTGGATATTAACATCTATAAACCTGCATTTTTGGGTTTGATTTGAATCGAACTTTTGAGATATGTTGATCATCTTGGATGTGCAGATTCGTCAAGTGGTTCCCTTGCGTTCCCGTTGGTGTATGGTGGCAATATAGTGGGGATATGTACTGTAATTAGTAATGGCAATTAATGGTATATACTATATAGGTAGTTATTAATGTTATTAGGCAGTTTTTCTTGACTTGTTCTCTTGTTCTGGCCATTTGATGATGTTGATAAAGATCAAACTGGAAGCGCCATTCATCCTGTGAGATTTTTGCATGTTTTGCTCAGGAAATGGACCAGTTGTCAGATACCCAAGTATGAGCAAGTATTTTGCCCACTTATCAACTGGATGGTCCTTTCAATAAAAAGTTCATTTCGATTCCTACCTTGGATGATCCCCAATAAAATTGATAGATTGCAGCAACCATACATAAATTCAGAGGTTAATCTGAACATGCGGTTAATTTTTATCACAGTTTATCACAGAACTGAGAGAAAATCAGCTGCTTTTATCACAGAATTTCGATAATCTTGGAGCTTTCAAAGTTACCATTGACATTCCATTCAAGTGCATCAGTTCTCCAATTCAATGATTGGTGAATTGTTCAAAGTTGATTACATAACAAACTTTTCTCAATTTCATTCATACTCTGGATGGTTGCGAAATCCTGCACCAGTTGGTAATATGGTTTATCCCCTGATAATCCCATATGATTAATCCCATGTTTCTTATTATAATCCCATTATTAATCCCATTATGATTTACAATGTTTCTTATTATAATCCCATTATTAATCCCATGTTTCAGAATGAGATTATATTATCTCCCATTATTATAATCCCATTATTAATCCCATTAAGATTTACAATGTTTTTTATTATAATCCCATTATTAATCCCATGTTTCAGAATGAGATTATATTATCTCCCATTATTATAATCCCATTATTAATCCCATGTTTCATAGTTACCTAACGGTTGCCAACTGGTGCAGGATTTCCACAGATCCTCAGTAGAATCTCGGTTCCTCCGGCCACAGGCCTCACGCAATGAAGGCTGTCACAAGTCGTGGGCGATTTACACTGTGGAGCCCCCAAGATGATATGATTGGTTTATAGCTATGCGTACAATAGTTTTGGGGATTTATAGTGATTTATGATTGACATATATCATAAATGATCATAATATCTCTGAACTCGAATGAGTTTACCAACTTGTACTGTAGCCGGGGGCACTTTGCAATCTAGTTTGGGTAGATTGTGATGGGTCAATATCTAAAAGCACCGAATAATTCGGGGGATTTGTTTTTTTATCTGTGACAAAATCCCAACCATTTTAATGGGACCTGACCAAGAACGATCTGATACCGCTCGCTTGAGATCTCCATTTATTTTGATTCTTTTGCTGCTCAAAGTCCCAATTCCGATGGTTCAACAGTCAAACACTCATATGTTGTCGACTCTTTGTTCCCCCAAAAAATGGATAGCAACATCTCCATTTTCGTTTGGTTACTTGGTGCTTCATCCCATTCAGTAGGTTTTCAAACTTACCCGATCAGCTTTATAACCTACGAAGCAGACTGAACATGACTGAACCACAAAGTAAACCTTCCATTTTGGGAATGATCAAGTCTACCCTCTGGTAAACGTTTACATAGCGAACTGGAAAATCACCATTTTGAATAGGTAAATCAACTAGATTCATAGGCCATGTTCAATTTCGCAAACTCTTAGTTGACCAGAGGTTTTCCCTGCCATTTTGCCTTCTTTGGATAGCCAAATCCCCCATCCAGGCCGGCAAAGCCGGCGAGATCATGACAGCGATCCAATCTGCGGGCCTCGAAATTTCGGCCGCGCCCGGAGAACCTGGCTGACCTTCCGGCGACTTCGGATGAGGGTTCGCTGTTTTTCTATGGGAAAATGGATGGAACACATGGTTTGTTGTGGGTTTATTGATGTTTTTTTTTCTGGAAGACTTCAGTAAATCAACATAGATTGAGGATGGAACACATGTTTTACCTTTCAGTAAACTAACAAAAAGAGGCTATAGAAATGGCGGATTGCCCGCGATGTTAAATCAACAGATTGCGTTTATTTTCCATTCCAGTCCATTAACATCGATTTTATATGAATTTATGGGAAAAAAACAACAATCTGTAGATCGTTTTCTGACAACTCTTGATGCGCAAGTGAAGCCCCAAAGCCATCCACAATGGTTAGCCCATGGGCTTTGGAGGAGCTAACTAAGATGATGTTCCATGATTCTCCATGGATTTCCATGGTTTTCCATGGCCACCAGGGGACCCTAACACGCTCAGCAGTCCGCTCAGGGAGATGTTGCACCTGCAACATGCAGAGGCGGCGGAGTTGTTGGATGTGTACAAAGGAGCCTGGAAGCTCAGCTGGTGCCATATTGTCTTGAAAGCATGTTGTCTGTCAACACACTATTTCCAGACATTTTTTTTCTGTCACTTCCAAATCACTTAAAAAAACAGTTTCCAGCGCGTGGCATGCGTGGCTGCCATAGCAACTCAGGTGGTTCCCTATCACAAAGAGATGGTCGATGGCATGAGCATTGCACCGATGTTAGCCTTGGATCCTTGGCTCAGCAACAGGTCAAAGCTCTGGTACCTCGCGAACCCCAACATATCTAGTTGGTAAATGGATGTTCATCCATGTTCATCCCACTAAAATTCATAATAATAGGTTTTGATCCACCCCCATATGAAGACTTCTGGGGAGTTTTACATGTAATTTTAAGGAACTTTTTGGAGCTCATCATTCACTGATATCACCAGACATCCCGGGGAGGTGCACCAACAGCTATTTTGGGATTTTTCGGCATGTCGCTGACGGCATACCCATCGATGAAGGAGATGATCCGAGAGACCGAGTCCCCAGTTAAAAGGATCTCAAAAACCCATCGACTGAACATCAAGTACGCATAAATGCTCCATTTTAGCGTAAAACCTTATCATTTTATTTCTTATCATTTGCTAAGTTTTGTTAAAATGAACACTGTTAAACCTTATCAAAGCGTCCAATGTTCATCAACACGTTCCTGGGTCCATGACTTTGATTCACACGGATTTCTCAAGAAATCCTTTGGACGATCTCAGCTGAGGAAGTGCGAGCAGAAGACTCGGCAGTGGTGCCTCCGGCGCTTTGGTGAGCTTTAAATATCAACCACCAGATGGCCAGACATTTCTGGTGAGAAAACAGTCATTTTTTTCAGTATTTCCATCATTTTATATTAGTGATCAAGTACATCCAAGTACTAATTCAAGATCTGCTGAGAAAACGTGGGAAACAGATATATTTTTCCATCATGTTCCAAGTATATTCCAAGTATATGAATTCGCCAATTCATAAGCCATACATGACCAGGTATATCGACCTTTCACCATCGACCTGAAACCGTGGTGAAAAAAATTCCTTCGTCGCCAGGAGAAGCTGAGGGAACTTTGTGGTCCATATGATGTGGACATGGCGCGGGTCCATAAGGAGGAAAACGCGAGCGGCAAGAAGGTCCCGTTTTCTCTAGCCTCTGGTAAACGTTTACGTAACGAACTGGAAAGATCCACCATGTTGAAAATGGATTTACCCACTATTTCTATGGTGATTTTCAACAGCTATGCTAGTTTAAATTTGTTGATCATTTAGCAGTTCTATGATTTCTGTAGGTTTGATGGCGAGGGTCTATCAGTTCTATGGATGAAATGATCAATTATGATCCCCATCACTTTGATAATCCCATAGAAATCAGTGGTCTGGTAATACTTTAAGCATCATTTGCGGATCTAAACAAACTGTTTGATGAATAGGGATTGAACCAATAAAGATGGTATTTTTTTATGAGATATCAACATGTCTGAGGGGAATAAGAAACCAGCCTGCCACTTCGGGATGATTTGAAGCCCACATATGAAAACCGATGGGAAATTGATATTTGATGTATGAACAATTTATTCTAGATTCAATTCACATTTAAAGAAGAACAATTTCTCCAGCCACCAAACAGAAACATGAATAATGTATTGAGTAATTGATGGTGTGTTAATAGTACAGTATACAAGCAAGAGAAGCCAATAATCAATGACATGCAATCCATAGGATAGCTCCCCCCGGGGCCAAGTGCCAGTCTCTAGTCGTGATGTGTTCCCGATTTTCACAGTTTCCACGAAGGTTTTCATCTGTTGAAAACCCATGGATATCGAGAGCTTTCCTCTGATTTTCCCTTGGAAATAGATTGAAATCAATTCTGATACTCTCTGGTCATTTAACATAACTATTGAACATGTTCATTTATAGTTGATTTATAGTGACGGACAATCACTTAGAACGTATTTTGGAAAAAAAATCTGAATATTACTGCTTTTTTTACGTTCTAAGCCTTGCACTTAGAACGTCGAAAACCATACACTTAGAACGTCCAAATAT
>Ga0126342_10003604_pt1 | contig 25716 bp, 30 predicted proteins | sample Cyp1metagenome_FD_92528 | JGI IMG/M metagenome (GOLD analysis project Ga0126342, IMG submission 92528) | Coral microbial communities from Lord Howe Island, Old Settlement Bay, Australia - Cyphastrea 1 metagenome | ecosystem: Host-associated > Invertebrates > Cnidaria > Coral ... | reverse complement strand
TTCCACTCATGCGGGGGCGTTGGAAGTCTTGAACCCTTGAGCCGCGTGTTGCGGTCGGCGCTGAACAATGAGTCAGGAACATCAGTGAATTATGACTGGACTGTGATCTACTGTGCTTTCACAATCATATATATATATATATATCATATATATATATATATCATTTATATATCATATATATCACATATATATATATATATATATGCCACATATATATATATATATCATTAATATATATCATATGTATATATGATATATATATATATCATTTGTATATATCATATATATATGTATATATCATATATATATATATATATCATTTGTATATATCATATATATATATCATATATATATATATATATATCATATATATATATATCATGTATATATCACATATAGATATATATATATATATATATATATCACAAATATTTATATATATATATGTATGAACATATCGTAAAACATGATCATAACATGATCCAAATGTCTTGTCACTGTGACTCACTGCAGGTGTCAAAAGAAATTAAAAGATGCCCATAGATTGCCAGATGATGGGACTATTCTTCAGAGTTCCTAAGTCTCTAGGATGAAGGGGCTTCAACATAATTTATTTTATGATTTATTTATGATTTTTTTACGATTTCCATTTATGTTTTTTTTATGGGTTCAAATTGTGGTTATGATTTTTTTATGGTTTTGGGTACGATTGGGAAATCACTTATGTTTTTGTTTATGGTTTTGGATATGATTTTTTAATGGCTTTGGATACGTTTTTTTATGGATTTGGATATTTTTTTACGATTTTTTTATGGGTTTGGAATGGTTTTGGCCAAAATCGTACCAAAATCGTAATTTTGGCTAAAAAAACGATTCTAGGGACCTTGGTGGCATTTACGATTTTGTTACGTTTTTTTTTACGATTTTGGTACGCTTCCCTACGAAAATCGTAAAAAAAATCGTAAATTTCTCGAGTTTTTGGCAAAAAAACGATTCTAGGGACCTTGGTGGCATTTACGTTTGTTTTACATTTTTTATTTTTACGATTTTGGTACGGTTCCCTACGAAAATCGTAAAAGAATCGTAAATTTCTCGAGTTTTTGGCTAAAAACCAGGTTCTGGGGACCTTGGTTGCATTTACGATTTTTTTACCTATTTTTTTCAATTTTGCTTCAAAATCAGGTTCTGTTGTAGGAAAAGGTTTCTGGGAAAGGGAAACTCTACCAAAATCGATTAGAATCAAAAATCGTATTCAAAACCATTAAAAAAAAACATATTCAACACCATTAAAAAAACATAAGTCATTTTCCCAACCATAAAAAATAGTATTCAAAACCATAAAAAAAAACCATAAGTCATGTTCTCAACCATAAAAAAACCATATCTGCAAATCATAATAAAATCATTTAAAAAAAACGCAAATAAAATTATTTGCCAAAAACGGCATCCTAAAGGATTTAAGAAGTCAGAAGACTGTTCAGTGTACGCTTTTGAGGGTGAAACTTGAAACAGGATGAAAAAAACAAACCACAATGCTTGCTTTTTTGTAAGAGTTTCTGCCCCGTGCCAGCTGCAGGTCTGACAAGCGACATCGGCCCATTCGAGGCATGTCGATGTTGTCAATCGGCTGGAAACTCAGAGAAAATTCTGACCCACCAACTGATCGATCACAGCACTGAGATCTCCAATTTTTAGCACACTGCGACCCCAGGCTTCAAAGTGCTGCAGTCCTGAGGTCCCATGACTTGTGACTTGTGGAAAAAACGTCAGTTGTGATTCAAGTCGGGATCAGAACCAGCACAACTGAAAGGGATATCAGGCAAGATACGTGCCAAGGACAGGATGAAACAGTGGAGTGCTGTACCTCTTCCTGCATATGCCTTGCACATGTGAGCAATTGAAGTCCTATTCCTGTTGATTATGCATGCCTTTGTGCTCTTGATGGCCCCAACGCGCAAAGTTAGGAAACACACGTAGGATCAAGGAACCCATGTGTGCGACATATGTTTCACATGGTTTCACAGATCATTTCAGGTTTGAGAGCTCCAAGTAGAAAAGGCAAGAGTACCCAGAACTGACATGCGTTGACTGTGACCAGGTTTCGACGGCCCTTCGACTTTCGCCATGGAGTCCTTGTCCTTCGTGCCAGGCCCCCAAGGCCCTCAAGGCCCTGGGCACCTGCAGGGCCGCATCCAGCGCCCCATCCATCGGCCGCATTGGCCGAGCAGCGCCACTCCCCAGCGGCAGCCGCTGACGGCGCTGACGGCGCTTCCTTTGATCGGTGCAGCACTGGTGGGCCGGGCACGCCATGGCCGCCGCTCGATTTCGAGAGGCTTGAGACGAGGGAGACGAGTTGCAGTTCATCGAGCTGCCCAGGATTGGACCAGGAGAGATCAGTTGTTAGACATCGAAAAGGAGATGCAAACACTTTGGGAAGAGGAGAAGGCATATGAAATGGATGCTCCTGAAGATGCTCCTGAGAAATATTTTGTGACCTTCCCTTTCCCCTACATGAATGGCAAGTTGCATTTGGGCCATGCCTTTTCCATCACCAAAGCAGAGTTCGCCGCCCGCTTCGCACGTCTCAATGGCAAACGTGTGCTTTTTCCCTTCGGCTTTCACTGCACCGGGATGCCCATTGCTGCAGCTGCTCTGAAACTCAAGGAATGCATTGCCAAACGAGGCGACGCCACCGAAGCCGAAGCCGAAGCCACCGAAGTCGAGGCTGACCAGGCTGACCAGGCAGCTGAAGCTGCTGAAGCTGCCCCTGGGGTGTTCAAAGGAAAGAAGTCCAAGTCCGTGGCAAAGACGGGAGGCTTGGATCAGTACGACATCATGTTGGCCCTGGGAATTCCTGAGGAGGAGATTCCCAAATTTACGGATCCCACCTACTGGTTGGAATATTTCCCACCTTTGGCCATCCAAGACATGAAGCGCTTTGGTACCGCAGTGGATTGGCGAAGGACCTTCATCACCACCGATTTGAATCCATACTTCGATTCCTTTGTTCAATGGCATTTCCAAAAATTGAAAGCCAAATATTTGGCCAATGGCAAGAGGCAGACCATTTTCTCTATGACCACTCAACAACCCTGCGCGGATCATGACCGAGCAGAGGGTGAAGGTGTGAATCCACAGGAGTACACCTTGATCAAGTTGCGGGTCAAGGAGATCCCAGCTGAATGGAAGGACCACGGGACCAGCACGGTACCAGTGAAAAAAAGGTGTTTTTAAAGGTGTTTGATGTGTTTTGTACATGGGGAAACCACTCGACACCGCATCAAGTGCGTCAGATTCTAGGGATTCTTCAGTCAATACGTGCCATTACTAGCCGCTACTAGCCATGATTACAGGGTAAGTTGTTGACCAACTCTCAGCGATTCATCGACCCAATTTTTCGAATGATTTTGTGTGAGCGTAGGAGCCGAAGACTGGCCCAAAGCCCTGCGATCAAAAAACAATCCTGAACCCCCCCCGTACCAAACGTTCCTGTCCCGAGCATGTCGAGAAATTTATTTCACGCTCAACTTTGCGTTGAAACCCAGAAGTGAATATTTTGATCATGGATTATCATGGATGATCATGGATTATCATGGATTATTATGGATTATCACGGATGATCACGGATCAATATTCGATTGCCAGGAGCAACTGGGCGATGGCGAAGTGTATTTGGTGGCAGCAACTCTTCGACCCGAAACCATGTACGGTCAGACCAACTGCTTCGTGCTTCCAGAAGGCGCGGTGCATCAAATTGAAAAAAATCGGACCGATGGCCGGTCAACAGATTTTTGAGGCCTTCACAAGTTTTTCACAAGTTTTCCAATGTGCCAAGTTTCCATTTGTTTCGTTCAGCAAAACTATCCACGATTTGGGTGATGACCTGGCGTTGGATTTATGACCAAATGACCATTGATGGCCATTGACATGGGTTCTCTTACTAAGCTTAAAACATCTCATGAGGGAAATTACCATGTCAGTGTCTTTTAATAACTACTTATAACTTATATCTACTTATTCTTACTTGGAGGATCTGGCAGACTTTTGGCACACTGACAGATCTGACAGGTGAATATGGTTTCTTCCGCACCAAGAAAGGAGAGATCTTTGTGTGCAGCCAGCGGTCGGCCTTGAACATGTACTACCAAGACTTGATGGAAGGCGATGAGAAGAACGGCCCCAGTGGCCCGAATGGTCCAACCTCTTTGATGTCTAAGACGGGTCAAGATTTGGTGGGTTTGCCTCTTGATGCTCCACTGTGCCAATATGAAACGATCCATGTCTTGCCGATGTTCACCATTTCCATGTCCAAAGGCACAGGAGTGGTCACCAGTGTTCCAGCCGAAGCTCCGGACGACTATGTCTGTTTGCGTGATTGGAAGACCCGTTCCAATTGGCGCGAACAGTATAAGGTCAAAGAGGAGTGGTGTGCTCCCGATGTGGTCGATATCTTGACCTTTGAGGACGACAACGAGGATGCAGGATCTTCAGACTCAGCTTCAGCTCCAGCCATCTGTGAGCAGATGAAGATCGGATCCCACCGAGAGAAAGATAAGTTGGCAGCTGCCAAGAAAGACGTCTATCAGAAAGGCTTCTACTCGGGGATCATGAATGTGGGGCCATACAAAGGAGAGAAGGTGGCCGATGTGAAAACGAAGATTCGTGATGAGTTGATCGAGAAGGGAGAAGCTGTAGCATATTTCGAGCCAGAATCCAAAGTGGTGGCCCGTTCGGGTGATGAATGTGTGGTGGCTTTGTGCGAACAATGGTATTTGAAATACAGCGATGAAGCTTGGACCAAACGAGTGCGTGAACATGTGGAGAGCGATTTCGAGATGTTCAGTGACTTGGATGTCTTAATTAAGGATGAGTTGGGTGTCTTGGGTGTCTTGGATGTGGATAACAGTCTTTCAATCTCAGGATCAAATGTCGGGGCTTAATCCTTAATCCAGAGCTCAAAAAATGTCACAGGGACCCAGAGCAAAATCCAGTGCGAAGCCAGATACTTCTAAGGATTTCAAAGCTTCAACTGAGTTCTGATCTTGTTTCTAAAATATTCTTCCAGAGAATTAACAGTGGAAGATGTATCAGATTATATCAGATTAACACTGATTAACTCAGGTGATGCCTCGAAGAATGCCTTGGCACATGCCGTGGGCTGGCTGGGCGATTGGACCTGCTCTCGCACCTTCGGCTTGGGCACCAAGTTGCCATGGGATGAACAGTGGCTCATTGAAAGCTTGAGTGACAGCACCTTGGACATACGAATGGAGCAGACATCAGACATCAATCAGTGATTGACATCAGTTTGGTGCATGTTGTTTCCAAACATAGGCCGACTTCCATTGCCGTTGAGAAATCCGGCTTGCAAAACCCATGTGCAAAACTTAAAGAATCCTTGAAGCAAGTTGGGGGCTCAAAGATCTCTAGCTATGGTCCGGATAGTCCGGAATCGAAAATCCAGGCAATTCGGACCAATCTATTGAGCTTCTTTTGTTCTGGGTACGAAACGGGGCCATGGAACATCTTCAGCCCATTGACGAAATTGAGAAGATATGTGATGTCACTGTTTTCATTCTTAGCTGCCCATTTGGCTTCATGATATTGGATGATACTTGATGATATTTAATGATAGTTGATGATATTTAACGATAGTTGATGATATTTAACGATACTTGATGATGTTTGTCACTATTTGTCACCTGCCTGTGGGGCAGGTACCATCTACATGGCCTACTACACCATTGCTCATTTGGTGGAAAGCCTCAAGGCGGAGGACTTGACGGAAGAGGTCTTTGACTACGTCTTCTGCATCTCTGAGACACTGCCAAAAAGCCCCGGCGTTCCGAAAGACTTGCTGGTGAAGATGAGGAAGGAATTTGAATATTGGTACCCTGTGGATTTGCGATGCAGTGGAAAAGATTTGATTCAGAATCATTTGACCATGTCTTTGTTCAATCACGCAGCAGTTTGGGAAGATTCCAAGTTATGGCCCAGGGCCTTTTATTGCAATGGCCATGTCATGGTGAACAGCGAGAAAATGTCCAAGTCCAAAGGTAACTTCCTCACATTGGAGGAAGCGATTTCCACCTATAGTGCGGATGCGACCCGCATCGCCTGTGCTGATTCTGGTGATGGTTTACAAGATGCCAACTTTAGCACCGAATCCTGTGGCAAAACCATCCTAAGGCTCACCACCTTACAGGCTTGGGCGGAAGATGCAAAGGCTCGATTGCCCACCATGAGAACTGGAGACTACACCTTTCTGGATGAGATCTTCAACAACGAGATCAACATTTGCCTGGAAAATGCTCACACAGCTTATAGAAAAATGTTGTTCACGGATGCTCTCAGATGTGTTTGGTACGATTTGGAGAATCTCAGATCTCAATACAGTATCTTGACCAATGGCGACGTGCACGCTGAGGTGGTCGAACGGCTCCTAGAGAGTCAAACCATCACTTTGTCGCCCATTGCGCCACATTTTTGCGAAAATCTTTGGCGAAATGTCCTGAAGAAAGACACTTTGGTGGTGAAACAAAGATGGCCAGAGTCCAAAGAAATCGATGCCTTTCTGGCCCGGCAGTATGCCTTGATCCAGGGATCTCTGAGATCCTTCCGGCTTCAACTTGAGAAGTTCAAGAGCCCAAAGAAGAAATCCAAAGAGGTTCCACCGAAGCCCACGCACGCCATCATCTTCGTGGCCAAGAACTACAAACCCTGGCAGATGGAGGTTTTGAAGGCACGAAAATCACCAGCTAACCTGCTAACATGTCTATCATGTCTCGACGTGAAGTGAAAAGGGATGTTCTCTTTGCATCTCTTTGCAACATTTTGCACCTCAAGCAACATGTTTGGCTCCTTATATATCCTTGATATATCCATATATCACTTGTTTTATCATGGGAAGCTCAGAATCCAAGATGAAAGCTCTTTCAGAATGTCTTCACATCAATTCACATCATGTATTCAAACATAGGGAGGAACAAAATTCTCGTCGGTACACCAGGTTGCACAGTGTGTTCTACGTATGTCCACGTATGTCCACGTACCTTGAGTCCCCGTGCAGCCTGTGCAGGTCCTGCAAGGTATCGAGCTCAATGAAGACAACGAGCCAATGGAGAAGAACTTCATGGGACAACTCCGAGAAGCCGAGAGCATCAAAGCCTTTCCCAAGCAGACCATGAAACAAGCCATGCCCTTTGCGTCCTTCGTGATGTCCAAGGCATCCCAGATCCACCTTGGGGTTCGGGATCAACGGGATCCGGATCGGTAGTTGAATGATGTTGGAATCTGGTGAGATGAACGTGACCATGACACCTCACGAAGCCTTGTAGGTGGGATGATGAATGACCATTTGTGCAGTTGGGAAAACCATGACACTCTTGATGCCAGAAGCAAGTTTGCTTCACTCAGCCAAGCAAAATCACCATGGGCTTTGGATTCTTTATTTGGTGTGTCTGGAAATTGTTGCTAAAGTTGAACATGGTTAACGTTGAAAAGTTGAAACATACAAAAGTAAACCGTAAACATGACCAGTCAAAAGCATCATTTCGACACGATGTGACTCTTGCAATTTTGGCGTTTTAGCGAAAAACCTGCAAAAACCAGATGCCACGGGTCCGTCGTTGGCCACCAGCCACCAGCAGGAAGTGAAGGCCCGTGGGGCCGAAGCCCTGGAACTGGAGTTGCCCTTTGATGAGGCCATGGAGAAATCTCTCCAGAATATTGCTATAGATATTGTGGGATTTTGTATGGTAAGTGTTGCATTTCTTACTGGGTTGGTTATGTTATGCTTGGCTTCGGATGGATATGTTGGTGGATCATCTCTGAAAACGAAAAAACATACATTCAGCGTGTGATAGCTTTTTTGCCTGCTGAACTCTTTCAAGCGCTGAATCAAGTCGCTTCTCAGATTGTTGGTTCGTGTATCATTCCCAATTATGCCGTGTGAATTTATACCAGATAGATCCAGATAGCAGGTTGTGGTCCTACCATCTACTGGGATCAATTGGGGAATTCTCGTTACCAGGCAGCGATGCTGCGGGACTTGAGCGACGTCATCAAGTCGCAGTTAGGAGTTCAGGCGCCGACAATCCCTGGACTCCGAGTTTTCCCTGTTTTGGGCATTCCAAAGACGACCTGAATTCACTAGTTCTTCAGTTGTGTCAGGCAGCTGCATCTTGTATCCCTTGTGGCGGTAGACATACATGTGGATAGCGACACGTACCGGAAACAGCAAAAGCGTGAAAGGGTCCAAAAGTATCCAAAAGTGGTGTTTTTGTTGGGACGAAGAACAGTATCTGAGAAGTACTTGGTGGCATTTGTGCACCGCTATCGATGTAGCAATGTAGCAGAGACTATCTCATATGCTATGGATGCCATTTTTTTAGAGATGTCAGAATGATTCAACAATGAACACCGGTGAATACCGATAACATCTAGAGACTCATCCCAGAATCTCAAGCTTACAACATGTTACAAGGTTGGCATTCCGTTGGCATTCCCTTGGCATTCCCTTGGCATTCTGTAGGAGCTTCAAATCGTCAGTTCTACAGAAGAGGTGGGTTTCGACTCACAGCGGGATGCAGCCACGCCGGCGAAGCCGCAGATTGTTTTCATGGCCAAGGAGATGGAAAGCGCCGACACGTGAACTTTTCGATTTTCACTGGATTTTCGCGAACTTCGCCAAAGAAAAGGTCCACAACAGTCCACCAATGGCAGCATGTTCATCATGCTGGGTGTTTCTTGATGGTCAATGTCAACAATGTCAACACTCAATACAGATGTGGCTGAAGGATGTTAAAGGAGTTATGCATTTCATGAAACATCATGAAACTATACATAACTAAATTTTAAAGGTTTTGTGTAGACATTCACATTGTGGAGTTGATTTCGTTTATTTCGTGAAGGTTTCTTGTTGTCGAACTGATGTTGTCGATGCCTGGTGACTTGGTTCAAGGAGGCTGCGTTTGAGGGATGGTAGAAGATGGCGAACTTCAAAATCTGAATTCCTTACATGGATTGTAGGTTATTTGTTATAGATTTATATGGGCTATATGTTACAGGTGTATACATTTATCTGCATTATTTATATCTATTGTCTATCCATGTGTGATGCATTTTTTCCTTGACATATGTTTATAATGCATTATAAAACAAATTCACTCTGCGGCTTCAAGTTGGAAGTTATATGGAATCATATGGACTTCCAGCCTTTCGACTGTGCTTTCGAAAGTGAAAGGTGCTTTCGAACGGCTTCGCATTTCACCACAGCTTTTTGTGCTTCGCAGATCGTCGCAGGCTCCTGACTCCCGGAGATGTCCCAAAATGGACATCCCAAAGGATCTGTTGGCCGCTTGCTTCTTGGCACCATCTTGGCACCTCAGGATACATCAGGCATCACTAGGCATCACTAGGCATCACTAGGCATCACTAGGCATCAGAAATTGGCATCACTTGCACTTTGTTTATAGAAAAGTACCCAACATATCCCATCATATTGGCATGTCAAAGTTCGATCTTGGCCGAGGTTGGCTGCTGCTAGTCTGGCGCCAAGACAGTGACAACGGTGGTCTGACAATGACAATGACATGTTTCCCACGGCAGAAATAGATAGAAATAGGGATAGGGTCAGCAGATCGGCACGTGTCTAGGAGCCAAAGACAAGGCCAAGACGGAGGCGACGGAGCAGATGATTCACAGATGATTCACAGATGATTCACAGATACAGTTTTTGGAGTGCTGACAGTGGATTGTGGAGTTTGATGACTTAATGGCAGGTTCCACAGCCTCCAAAGCAACCCAGAGGCTCCGTCGGCAAGTTGTTCCTTGGAGAGATAGCAGCTAAAAACACAAACAGCATGGGCATTTGATTTTCAAGGTTAAATTTCAACGTTTCGTTGAATTTCATGGAACTTCATTGACCAGATGTCTAGTCACTTCGTGAGTCGCAATCCGAGTAATCCGAGGCTCAGAAAGGAGTCAAAGGAGTCAAAGGAGTCAGAAGAGAACGAGGTGAACGAAAAGAACGAATGGAATGACTGGAACGAGGCAGAACGATTTCGCTGCGGAGAAGCGGAACTCGCACTGTGAACTCTGTGAACTCTGTGAATTGTGACTGACTGCAACCAGGAACCGGAGGAACCGGCAGCACCTGAGCCTCCGACGCCTCCACCCAAGACGCCCAAAGGATCTGTTGGAAAGCTGTTCCTTGGCAAATTCCAATGCTTAAAAAACATGTCTCAGACATTCTCCAAAATGTGGCAAGATTCTGGATTGAACTCATTGAAGTCATTGAACTAAGGCTAGCAGCAGGTGCCCAGAGCTTTGGGGGGTGCTCTGGTGCCGTGGGTTTTGATGTCCTGCCAGGCAAGAGTTCCAAGGCCAAGGAGGCAGGGTCCCGTGGAGAAATGACGACACGATGACATGCTGGGCCGTGGTGACTCAAACAGTTTCCAATTCCCCACATGATTAGGACATTCGGCTGACATCAGGACCCTTTAAAAATTGTACCATTTCACCATTTCAGGTCCATTTCAGCTGCATTTCAGCTCCAGTTGTCACTGGAGGCATTTTCCAAGTTTCCCCGTGAAAAAAAGGGGACCTGCACAGGAAGCCCGCGGAGGCAAGTCTCCTCACCTGCCGCGTGGCTCGGTCGGGCGCTTGTGGCTTGGATGAGAACTTGCGACACCACACGATGTCACGTCATCTCACCATATCTCGGCATTTCATAGCGCTTCCATCATGTTCTGTATTCCGTCATTTTCTTGGGAGTTTGGCAAAGTGTTCATCATTTTTCCAGCTTACATACATAAATACATACATACATACATACCTACCTACCTACCTACATACATACATACATACAATGTGCGTGTGCGTGCGTGTGTCGTATTTTTGATATCCAGTATGATAGCCGGCTGGCGTACTCATCCATCTATTCCCACGGGTGCAGATGTTCGAATCGAATCTTGTGCAACTCACTCCACATTGAAACGAGGATTTCTGGACTGGGCGCCTTGGCCTTTTTATTTGTTCGTGATTGTTCATTGATATTCAGATATATTCAGAGATTCAGCTGCAATTTGCGGACAAAAGTGATAGCCAGTATCAAAATTATACCATGTCATACCCCAAGTTTATCTCGGGAAAACGATGAAAACGACGGTGAGCCAGAGGAGTTTGATGATTTTGATATATTTTGATGAAACCTGAGGCCGACTTCCTCGTGTGGGCAATATGATGCGACGCAGGGCTCAACAGCGTCCACTTCGCCCTCGAAGTCCAACCAGAGCACCTGGGAGTCACAAAAGACCTGCGAGTCCCAAAAGGATAGCAACTTGGATGATCAATTTGGACATGAGATATTTGTGAAATATCAAAGAAAAAATGGGATCTGAAGTTTGATGAAGTTTGGTCTACATCGGGATGTTTGATGTTTGTGGATTGGATTGAACGTGAGTGTATGAGATGAATTGACAGAATATTCAATGATTATCATATGATGATCATATGATATCCAGTAAAATTGTTCATGAGAGATGTCCATGAGGCATCACATGACAGCTGGGAGAAGCTGGCGCAGCGTCGTGGAGAGGGAGATTCTGGAGGTAAAGGAAAGGGAGGAAAAGGAGGAAAGGGACGAGATGCCCGGCTGCCACCTCCGCCGCCTCCACCGCATCCTCCGCAGCCTCCAACGCATCGCATCCCACCGAAAGCACGGCCAGTACTGCCGGGGACCACCGGCAAAGGACGACCAGTGCCCAGCAGCAGTGTAGACGAAACTTCCAAGAGGAAGATGAGCTTCAAAGATGTGGCTGCCAGAGAGGTGAAAAAGAGGCGAACCACTGTGAAGATGGTGCCTCGGTGTTTCCATAGGATGTTGATGTGTATGATTTGAACAGTTGTTCTTTTCCCTTGTCATGTTTGATGAGTTTTTGGCTTTATCTTGTTACACCGTTATAATCTGTTATACAGTTTTTTGAGATTTTGTTTTTCTCATTTCATCGTGTGTCTGTTCGAATCCTGCTGTTTCATCGTGTTTTCCGAATGGGATTCTGCGCTTCTAAACAGCACAGATGTTCCCTCAGGTGCATTGGAGCCAGTCATGCCGGATCCGCAGTGGGTGTCTTTCTCAGCATTTCAGTCCCATTCAGTCCTCCAAAGTGTATCCAAACTGCCTTGATCAACATCCAGACACAGTGAATTCACCATGGTTTCGATTCGATCCCCACTCTGGTACCTCTGGTATTTTTTGGTGAGGATTGCCATGCAGATCAAGATGAGTGACCAGGGCCTGTCGGACCAAGATTTGTATAACTGGGTGCAATGGATGGTTTCCCAGCTCCCCACGCGGCCTGGTAAAAGCATCGCCCTTCTGGATCTCTCCAACAACTCCATTACCTCCGTGGGAGCCCCTTTGACAAAACCCGGATGCTGATGATGGAAGCCATGGCCCATTTTTTGAGGGATTTTCCCAGCTATAAACCTCCATTTATGAAGTGGATGAACCATCATGAACCATGGGATTTTGCGGGGCCCAAATTTGAGACAAACGCCAAGTTTAGTTTTCACAGGGTTGTCCAATCGGAGCCTCTGCGTCACTTTGGGTTTCAATAAAAGGGAAAAGAGAAGAGTAAGACCATCAGTGCCATCAGAGTCCCATCACTGCCGTGTTTTTTTTTCAGTGTACTCCAACGTTGCTTCAGCGATTCCAAGCCGGTTGGGGCTCTCCGGGCGGCTGGTTGAGGTGAACTTTGTGTGCAACTTCCTCCAGGATTTCAACATCCGCTGTGACGTCTGGGATCTCTCCGGGAATCCCATCACGGATGAAGGGCTCCTGCGCATTGCACGCCACGTCACGGCAGAGACGGGCCCAGCACTACGCATCGACTTCAACGGGACACAGGTGACGGTTTTTGGATTCCAATGGCTGTTGACAATCCTCAGTGTCTCGGTGTGCTAAATGGTGGATTTTTGGATGTTGATGCTGGTTACGTTTGGGATTCCATCAGTCATGCAGGTCAAAGCAACAGCCCATTCTGAGCCAATCAGTTCAGTGGTGAAACAATGTGAAACGCTAAGGGTTTGTCCTGCAAACAAAGTGACTATTACATAGGAGGTCTGTAGCCCTCCACGGCTTACATGTTTAGATACAACATGACTATAATATCGATATGTTGGGTCTCATTTTTCCTGCATTGTCAGGTTTGCATCCCTTGTACCCGGTGGAGCGGGTCACGGCCAAGGGCCAAGTGGAATTCCAGCCCTTGTGGGTGGGTTTGCGTGATACCAGCATCAACGCCAAAGAAGTGGAGGATGGGAGATGAAAGATGGGAGTGGATGCATGCAAATATATAAAATTAAACAAAACCATACTAAAACACATGAAATGGTATGAAGTGTGGAACGAAATGGGCGTGAAACTTGAAACATGTCAAATCATATGATGCTGTGTTCTGAAGCCCAGTGCGCTGAATCACTAGGAACTTCTCAGAACTGCTCTAAACATGGGAAAACCGAGAGCGAATCAGAAAAGAAAATTTTCTTGGCACAAACATTGACCAATTTTTGGTTCCTATGAAATTTCTTTGGTTGCTATTCCTGTTTCATCTTTGAATGTATGTGAATGTGAAGGTCATGGTGTGATGTGATGTTTTGTGTTTCACGTGTTTTTTACGTGCTTTGTGTGTGTGTGTGTTTTACGTGTGTTTTGCGTGTTGCGCATGTTGCGCATGTTGCGCATTTCGGAGGACTTCTTCCTGGGCGGTCGTTTCGAGTCGCTGTGCTGCAGCGTCTGTTTGGAGCCCTGCCACGAGGACGGCGGCAGCGTGCCGCGCTGCCGAGGCGCTACGGGGCGGAAGAGCAACACGGTGATCCACCTGGCCATGGAGCTGCCGGAAAGCTGTCGCCAGATGGCCGACAGCACCTTGGGCATCTGCAGTAAGGGCATCATGCAGCTGCCGCCACCCAAGACCTGGAGAAATATGTGGCTTCAAGGTGATCATTGGCAGAGAGACAAATGGCAAAGAGAGGAACCACAATTTCTATATGAGGACCCAACAAACCAAATAAATCTGGTCATGTTTACGTGTGGGTTTACATTTATCTTGCTGGTGATTTTGTTGCTGCATCATATCATTCAGATGGCATCTAATAGTTAAATATCGTGAATAGATTTATATAGATTGGATGTTTTGGTTCAGAAAAAAATGGAAAGTCAAGACACCTTCAATCATGTCAAAAATTCATAACACCTTGCATTTTGTTGGCACTGGTGTTATGGCTGTTATCCGCTGTTATCCGCTGTTGGTGCTCCACTTATTCGTGTAGGACAGCGACTTCATGGTATTGATGAAGCCGGCCACATGGCATTGTAGTAGCCAAGATCAGGGCCGCAACTTGTTGAAACGGTGCCAACAGATGAGCAGCAACGATCGAAAGATGATGCTGCAGAAACAACTGATGCAGCAAGACACCCCAGCGTTGCACGACTACCTGATCCTTCGTTTTGGGGCAGATCCCATGTTTCGCGAAGTGATGCGGGAGGACATGTTGTATGGAATGGTGGGCACCTCAATCACGGTCTGTGCACAGTCAGTGCGTGTATCCTTGGGGTGTGGAAATGGCCATGAAATGGCCTGAGCTCTGCATGAACTTCATGAAATATCATGAAATATCATGAAATATCATGAACCTCTTGTATACCTCTTGTTTTGGTCCAAGGTTCATCGTTTGGACGTGGGAACGACGGGATCCCTTCTTTTGGGAAAGACGCTGGAAAGCTTCAGGTAGGCTTGCTGCAAACCATCACACAATGGTATTAAAGTTATAAACGTGTTTTCGTTTTTTTGTGGGTTTTTTTCCATCCCGCTTGGATTTATTTTCTGGATGTCTTTATGATATCTCTCGATATTTCTGGATAGCTGGATATCTTTGTAGATCTATCCGCTGGTATCGTAGCTTTTTGGCTTTGGGCCTTGCATTGGCTTGCCATGGAAGGTGGGCGAAAGAGCAGATCATCCGACAAGCCTTGGTGAGGGACTACATCGCCTTGGTACATGGTGACGTTGGTTGCACAAAGCGAAAAGATGCAAAAAAGGCATAAAAGAGGTATAAAATGCACAAGATTCATAAGATCCGAGGGTTGCACAAATTGACAAAGCAAAAAGGATCAAAAAGGCATAAAACGGCTTAAAACGGCTGACGTTCTGAGGTTTGTCTCGGGTTTTTTGTGGGCTTATCTCGTTCGTTCGATTCGATCGATCCAGGCACCTTTGCCAAGAACGCCAAGAACTACCAGCCCCGCGGATTGATCATGGCGCCCATTGACAAGACCCATTACCACATCACGCGACGTTGCGAAGTGATGCCGCAGGGCCAGCACGCAGCTACCCACTATGAATGTCTGGCGGAGTTCAAGAGCAAGGACAGCATGTTGTGGATCTTGTGGATCTTGTTGTGGATCTTGTTGATACATGATGATTCACATGATGATTCCATATTGTTACCCCAGTGGATCATCATTTATGATCATTTAATAGAGAAACTTAGGGAAACTGGAATAGCTTTCCTGCATCGAATCAAACAGCGCTAGGATGGTAGCCAATACAGTCTGCTCCATTGCCGACTTCTGACAGGTGCGATCCACAGTGACCTGCTGTGAGCTGTGTATATTTCTGTATAATATTTCTGCAGATTCTACATTTTCTCCTGGATTTTCTCCTGGATTTTCCGCAGATTGCATATTCTCGTCTTAGAATTCGACTTTATCGCAGTCTCCCAGATCGTGGTACCCTCTGGTAATGACTAACATAGCTATTGAAAATCACCATTTTTAATGGGAAAATCCACTATGAATGGTCATTTTCAATAGCTATGTTAGTCATTACCAGAGGGTATTTCCAGTGGTATTTTGTTCAACCGCTCAGGGAGGACTCACCAGATCAGAGTCCATTGTGAGTAGAAGCCTCAGCCGTCAGCAAGTCACTGGCACCTCTCAAAGCCAAGTCGTGCGTCGTTTCTGCATTGAGGCACATTGGGCTGCCTTTGGTAGGCCATCCCGCCATTTCATACATTTCATGTGTGAAAACATGTGAAAACGTGTGAAAACGTGTGAAAAGTATCAACATTTGAATCTTGTGTTCACATATTTCATCATATTTCACATGATCACGGTAACGACCTGCCGGCTGATGCTCGTATACGTCGTAACATGTCGTAAGACTGCGACTGCTTTTGCTGCACGTTTGGGATTGGCTTCCGTAGGAAACACAGATTTTCATGAGGTGATCCCATATGGTCTCCAGACTCAGTAGACTCAGTAGACTTAGTCTAACTCTAAGTGCAGTAAATCCAAGCGAGTTGACAGAAATCTCTCGAGTATATGAGTCATATGAGCCAATGCCATCGATTCTGGGCCCACAACACAACACAAAAACTGAAAGTGGGTTGTAGAGTAGCGAAGTTTCAGCCGTCGAGTTTGATGGCCACGGCATTTTGCTGACAGGAGACAAGCGGTACTACCGGAAACGAGCCAAACACGATCCTACCTTGGTTTGCAACAGGCCTTTTCTGCACAAGGCTTGGGCCAAATGCACGATGGTCACGTGGTCACGATCCAATCAGATTTCGCTTTTGGCTTTTGAGTTGTGCCGTTGGAACGCCGTTGGTGGTGACACGGCTATCCCACATCCAAAGAATTCAAGGGTTTTTTTCACATTTTGAACTGCCAAAAATGCTGTCAAAGTTGTTGGATGATTTTGCGTGATTTTGAGAACAGTGATCCACAGGTCAGATTTGTCTTCTCTCAAAGTTCAGAAGAACCCGTGGTGATTTGGACCCCATTGGCATCAGCGGAGGAGCTCACTGGGTAGGCAATTCACCCCCAATCAGATCAATCAGTTTCCAAACAAGCGCTGAAGAAATTGACAAACCATCACAAACCCATCCATAGCATCATCATATAGCATCATCATATAGAATCATATTGAATCATATTTAATCATATTGAATCATATTGAATCATATTGAATCATATATAGCATCTATTGACATCTATTGATTTTTATTGTTTCAGTGTTCCCCGGCATGGACTGAGAGCGAGAGCCTCCAGGACTTGGTGGCAGTCCTGAAGCAACTGAAGATTTCCGATTGGCGTGCCATCCGTGCAGAGGATTTGGGTCGACTTGGGACGATTGAGAACAAAAACACGGCCGCATCCATGGGGGAAAACCATGGGAAAACCATGGGAAAACCATGGGAAAATGGAATGTTAGGAGAGGTTGGGAATGTTGGTATGGCAAATATGGAAAGATCCCACCATTTTTCATGGGAAAACTCACTATTTCGACTGGGCCATGGCTTCAATAGCTATTTTGACATAAAACCAGAATGGAAATGTTGGGAATGTTGGGAATGTGAAATAGCGGGGAAAACTGATGATGACGCCTCTTTCTTGGGCTTGGACTGCCATTTGGACGGATTCAGGAAAGCTTGATGATTGAGAAATTCAGAGATGCATTCTTCGCCGTGATCATTATTTTTGAGGTTATCACTGTTATCACTTTGAATGGACTTTGAGGGTGGCTCTTGCAATCTCAGACACTGTTTTAGAAGCTGGTCACCGCATGTGCAAATGAGAAGGGAACTCCATGGAAAGTGAGCCGTCGCCGCAGTCATTTGGCACAGAAAGTGGCGCAGCAACTGCCAAAGGCAAGTTGTTGAGCCGCTTTCATGACATTTTTGGCACTGCGATGATGGCACAGGCAGAGATTCATGTTCAGTTCAGCGACAAACTGGTGAGATCTTGACAGATGGCATGGAATCCTTGGATTTGCAGGCCACAAAGAGCTTGGGTCAGACTGAGGACCTGAAGAATCGTGAAGCAGTCTGAGCAGATTTGAGCAGTCTGAGGGTCGAAAATTCGATTTCGGAAAGTCAAGAGGTTTTGGAAGATTTTAGATTTTTTCACACTTCCCCTATGATGCTCTCCTGTTTTCTTGAGGGACCTGAAGGAACAAGAAATTGCAGATCCCTGATTTCGCAGACAGTACAATTCGAAGTGTGGACAGTGTGGACATGTGCCTGGAGGTAGCCTCGATGAGACCACGCACCAAAAGAATTATGACAACTCTTTGCAAGTCAAGATTTCTCTATGGAAACATGTGAAATGATGGATGTTTTTCCATGTTTTTCCTTCGTCCAGTTGGCAGGAGACCTATTGGCTTGCAGCCGACTTCTCCCGAGGCAACAAAAAACTCTTTTCGTTCTCGGATTGCATGGGTTCCATTGGATTTGTTTGACGCGAACTCTCTGACTCAGATTTAGCTTTTGGACAGTTGAAGAAACTGAAGAACCTGAAGTTTCTGCAGAAACTGCAGGTCTGTACTTCAAACGACTGGAGTATTTCAACTTCGGAAGTGTCCTGCACAATGTGTTGATCTTTAACATCTCACGTACGTCTGGCGCCCCAGTGCGGTGGCTGTTCAGTCCAGGTCTGATGATTTTTCGGTTTCCAAGGGAGCTGACACGTGGTGACCTCGTAAAGTGCCTAAAGGTGGGGCAGTGTAGTGATAGTGTTGAGTTACTGACATCGACATCATCGACATCATCGACATCCACATACATTTCACAGATGTTTCACACATACATTTCACATCTATTTTTCTTGGGAAGTTTGCTGACGAACCTTGAGGAGGTTTCAAGGTGAATCTGTTGATTTCTTCATTTCTGCACCTGATTCACCTTTCCGCCAGGCGGCACCGCATGTGGTACGCCTGGATGCCAGCCGTTGTAGTGCAACGCCTCAATCCGTGGATATCCGTGGATAATCAAAGAGAAAATATGAATAAGATGAATGAACATCATGAGACATTGAGAGATGTGGAAATGGTGTGAAGAATCGTGAAGATCTTTTTGGTCGTTGTTGGAACTCAGATGTATTCCACATATTCTGCCATTGGCATCGAAGTGTGAGGTCTGGAAGAGCTTCCAGATGCCCAAGTGTGGAGAAGCCAGCTACACCTCAAGGTCAGGATAGTTGGAAACTTCCTCGGAATCACATTGCAGTGACTTAGTCGAACACTTGGCTGAGCTGGTCACAATCGTGGAGAAAGCACTTCCAACATGCGACTCATGCGAATCGGGTGTTCCAGACGGTTCCAGCGTTCCTTGTTTCGTTTCCCATGTTTTCTGTCCTATGTTCCATTTGATTCCAATTGCAACCTTTGGAAATTCCTTTGAAAATCCTTTGAAACTCCATTGAACATCCATTGAAAATCCATTGAAAATTTGTTTTCTCACAGGTGGTACTGTTACATCACAACAGTTTGACTTCGCCCTGGCCTCAGTTGGCCGATCAACACATCACCAGATCGGCGGATCCGCCGCTGAGGTGGATCGATTTGGAAAGTGTTTGCTCTGCTCCGGTGCCCCGATTGTTTGAATATATGTTGAACAACATGTTGAACAATATGTTGAAAAATATGTGGACCAATTGAAGGGTTTACATGATTGATGTATTATTTTATATGGTTGTTTTAATGATATGTTCAATCATATCAGTATATCATGCCAATCCAGATATTCCAAATGCTTACCTGCTCCGTTTGGACCTGCCAGCCTGCCTGACCAGGAATTAAAATGGCTCACAGTCTTCCAGAATCCCATTGCAGGTGCTGTGTTTCAAATTCCAATGGATTCTGATTCCAATTGATTCCTGATGGAATCTGGTGTCAATCATCAGATTTTTGCAGGTGATCCAACCATCAGATCACAGATATTGGCCCAGAAGCCAGAGATTTTGGCCGCTGGAGCCCCAAAGTCAGAGAAATTCACCAGGCTCTTGCCGATGTTACGATGATGTTACCCTCTGGTAGTTTAACATAGCTATTGAAAATGGCCATGTATAGTGGATTTTCCCATTAAAAATGATGATTTTCCATAGTTATGTTAAATGACCAGAGGGTATTATTGATGTGAATTGATGTGAAATTATGTGAAATGTTTGTGAAATTCAGGTTGACTACGTGGTCGTGACTGAACCTGAACGCCTGAGATGGAACGTGGGGCACTAAGACGTGGGGAACATGGGGCAACCATCCCACTGCCATCCTCGCCATATGGATCGATCTGCAGGATGCCTACGGGGCGTTGATGGGGAAGTTTCAAGCCAGGCAAGGACCCAAGGTCCCATTCCACACTCGTAAAACACATAGTTTCAAGGGAAACTAAGACTACACTAAGATCAATCGAAACTGAATTCATCTAGATGTTTTGTTAAATAGTTCTATATAATTCTACATATCAGTTCAGGTTTTCCACCTATGTGCTTTGACTTTGAGTATTTTGGCACCAGGGCTTTGGATCCTGACTATTCGGAGGAAAAGAAGCCAGGCCTCTCCATGAAACAACAGGCCGATGGTGAAGAAATGTGCAGAACATCTCCTTGTGAAACCGTTGAAACCGAGAGTGAAATCGCTAGACCATCCGCTCTCTTTACATCCTCGCCTTCATGATGCTTCAGATTCGTTCAGTCTTGCAGATTCTTGCAGTTGACATTCCGTAGATCGTTCGGATTTGTGGAGGAGTTGTTTTCCGTGCACTGCATGTTGCTGTTGCCAATCTCTTGGTGATCCATTGCCGCATGACTCTGCCTCAGGAAGAATTTCTGGTACGGTCAGCCTTGAAGGCATGTCTGAGTTTGCTTCAATATCTTCAATTTCTACTTAAGATTGTCGAGATGAAATACATGTATCACACCGAACTTGACAGATTTGTATAGATTTGTCAGAATTATATATATACAGTATATACATTTATCATCTGTTATGTGCTGTTATATAATAGTTATATTTAAACATATGATAACATATGATAATTATAACAGATGTTATCTAACATAGTAATTATATATGTTAACTATAGTTATATTCATCTGTTATAATTATGTTATAATTATCATCTGTTATAATGGCATGATTTGTTTCTTCACGTGCCCCTCAGGAAATCCAGTTCATCGAGAGTTTCTCCAAGAAACGCTCTCCCTCCCGTTGGCGACTCAGAGGCTTTTCCTAAGCCGGCGCCACGGCGCGAAAGGGCATGGACCAATGGATACATAATACAAATAATATAATCTATACATATATATATATATATATATATGATATATATATATATATATATATTATGTTATATATATATTATGTTAGATGTTATATTAGACGTTATATTAGACGTTACATGATGTATTCAGCATGTTCAGCATCTTGGCCGAAAATCAAATTCCAACTCCCAGCTTGTGCTCCTGTGAGGCCGGATTCAGGCACCACTGACACCATGTCTGCTGAGTCTAAACATCCAAATTACTCACAGCACAGCCATGGACATCAGAAGCAAGTCAGACTTCACATATCTTCACAGGTCTATCTCAGACTTAATTACTTCCATCTTGGATAAGTTAATTCATTAGTTCCAGCCTAGATAAGTTAATTCAAAGCTTTTCACCACTCACCATACTTCACCGGCTGGTTCGCCAGGCAGCTTGGCGCGGCTTTTGTGCGCGCCGAGCCATCGTTGAGGAGAAGGCTCAATTCAGTGTCGATGGACTCGCGCGCCATATCCGAAAAGCCCTGTTGCATCCTGTTTGATCCTGTTGCAAAATGTTGGAAATGTTGGATTGAAGATATTGAAGACAAAAAGATTTCACACATTGTCCTTGATGAACCCTCCGTTTCTAGCCCTGTGTGTAGGAATCTGACGATCAAAACTCTTCGTTTGGGAATCTCGTGTTTTGGGGAACTTTGTGTCTTTGGAAATCTATTCTCGGTCCTTTCTCATGGAAACAATGCTTTGCTTGAGGTTCCCCCAGAGTGATATCAGACTTTGGGAATACTTTTCTGGAACCGTCTTTTTAACATTGACAAACTTCGGAAGCCTTATGGGATGTGTGCACATGGATTCATGTGAACTTTGGGAATGCCATAGGAAAAGTAGCTTTGGAACATTTTGGAACATTTAGGAACCTTAGTTTCATCATGGCAAGCCTCGAAGCTTGGGATCTGGTCCGGATTGTCGGGAGGAAGTAAGCAGCATCCCGTGTTGGGGAAAAAAAATAGTGATTTGATGTGTTTTTTTAGCCTAACCTTAAATATCCTTAAATAAACCGTGAGCCACAATGAGACATGACGCAGATCGCCAGGCCAAGATTGTGCATGCGGTTCTGCTGATTCAATCCGGAGCCAGACGGCTGCTCTGGCGCCGGAAGATGGTGGAGCACGTGAAGGTGACGTTGTGGTCTTCGTGACGGGGTCGGAAGGGTCTTTCTCCAAAATCTGTGGAAACTTCATGGCTTTCAAACAAAATGTGGATTATGTGGATTATGTGGATTATGATGTCCCAATGTGAAGTCCAATGTGAAGTACAAGTTGGGTCCATAAATTCAGGTTCCAATTGGTTCCAGTTTCGCCCTGAGTTTAATGGCTCGAATGGCTCAGGAATTCCTAGCGGAAATCGATGAACTGGACTTGCTCCTTGATGCCAAGGAGCTGGACGTGTTGGATATGTTGGCTGGTGTTAGCTGGTGGATGATGGAATTCATTGGAAAATATATGAAAATATCATGTTTTTACAGCATACTTATCATACTTATCATACTATTGGACATTTTTGGACATCAAGAATCCAGCAATTTTGATATCCAAGCACTCCATAGATTTGGGTTGGTGCAGCTTGTAATCAACAGGAGATGCTCCGACGCAGGGCCCTGAAACTCATCGAGGTAGCGCCGAATCTGTTTGAATCTGGGATGAATCTCATGATTTCGAGTGGAACTTTTTGGTGCTGCAGGGTCAAGGTCTTTAGTTTCATTACTTGATTTAGGTTCAAATTTAGGTCCGAATTTTAGGTTCTAGGAAAAATCATGGTTTCTCATGGTTTCTCATGGAAAAATCATGGAAAAATCCTGGAAAAATCTGGATTTTCATCCCGCAGTGGCTCCAGCTAATGGCCATTGCTGTGCATGTGGGTTGCCATGACAGTGACGAGAGCGATCAGAGCGGCTCGGTCGAGCCGGTAGAGATGGGAGTTTCATGTTGTTTCTGTGGTGGTGTGCCCACAGGATCATGCCAGGCTTGGTCCTTGTTGATGAAACTTGGGGTCTAAAATGCAATTCATCCTATCAAAATCTATCAAATCTTCAGCTAAGCGCTGACCCTGCGTCCGTGGGTTGAGACATGGGGCTGGATGCCGATTCTGGATGCCGTTCTCTGAGGTTTGCAGTTTGATGCGGATCTTTCTTGGACTGTGGCAGATGTGAAAGCAAAGATTGCGGAGTTTACTGCAATCCCTCCACAGCAGCAACGCTTAGTTTTGCCGGAGGCATGCTTGCAGAGCAGCTTTTGGGAAATTCTATCGAATAGATTCGTGTACCAGCTGAGGGTCGACCCCAAACGCACAACATGTTTTCAGTTCAAAGTGCGAACCTTTTGTTCAAAGTGCTGCAGTTGCGAAAGGGTTGGCAAAAGTTTTCGCAGAAGGTACAATATATATATATATATATATATTATGCTTCCTGGGTTTTACCTGAGACTAAAACCGAAGTTGTAGCTTTGTTATGGGAGGCAGGGCAGGGCATTTCCAGGAAATATGTTGAACTCTCATCCTGCAAGATTCACCAGCAGCCAGGGAACAATCTTGACCACCATCTTTCACCACCAAGCCAGCTTGAACGACAAGGCCGCCCTGGGCGAATTGGGTCATTGGACCATTATATCAACCGATATTGTGTCTCTATCACCCGGCAGAATTATTGTGAGATGACTCCAAGTTTGCATCAAAAGTGTCAAACCACTGATTGTCCTCAGGAAGTGCTCAGCAGTATCCGTGCTCCGGGCGTGGACGTTTTGCACTTCCAACTCGCCACTCTTTCTACCTTCCAAAAGGAATGGATTGACCGAAGCTTGGACTTTGCTATGTTAAAGGTCAGCACCTGGAGACAAAGATGAGCAAAGTATGGCAAAGTGATGTGACATATGTTGTGTTTGGTCATGTGTTGTATGTTTGCCCTTCTTTTTTATGACTTTGTGAATCTGTGTGATATGTTTTCCCAGGGAAAGTGTGGAAAGATGCCAATAAAAACAGGACATCTGCACCTAGGTGTGGCTGGTCGACCCATGGTCCTTCGAGATGCTCCGGAGGCCATCCGGGACGATCGTAGCTTGGCTGAAACCAAACATCTCAGAGTCTCAACACCCCGCTACCTTGAAAGTTGGATGGTAAACAGTTGGATCAGCTGGCAAAATATGTTACAGGTTTTTTCCCAGCAGAGTGGTTTCAGCAGAGTGGTTTAGTGCTCGATTGATGTTTTAGAACACGATGATCAATGCGATGGAATGGTATCCCCAAGAATCTGCCCAGAGGGAACCAATGAGAACCTTGGGATAGGGTACTTGTAACCTCAGCCCATTTGACTTTGGGTGACCTTGATATCATGGAAACCGAAAAATTGACAGCCAATTGGACTCCACCCAGGCATTATTCAATGGCTTCGAAATGGCTTCATGGACTACGACATGTGATCTAAATATGTATACTACATAATATACATATAATTTTAATGATGAATAATATGATTCTCATCCAAGATCCCCAAGTCTCAATCTCAATATCTCATGAGATCTCAAATCTGTGTTATATTTATGAACAAATATCAGAAAACCATTCATTACAAATGTCTCAAAATATGGGTTATATTTATGAACTATCAGAAAACCAGTCAATAACCTATCCCAAATATCCAAAATATCTCAAATATCCCAAATATCCCAAAATCACCATTTTTAATAGGTAAACCATCTATAAATGGGCCATCGAGACCATGGCTATGTTAAATAACCAGAGGGTAAATCACCATTAATCACCATTCATCATGGATTAATCACCATTAAATCACCATTTTCCTATGGGTTTTCCTATGGTTTTCCTATAGTTTTATCGTTTTCCTAGGATTTTCCTATGGTTTTCCTATGGGAAAATGGTGATTTCATGGTGATCCAATGGGATTTCTCCAAAAAGCCCGCCAGGTGCCGTGGTCTCCTCTGCGGTGCGCGCGGCCGGGGAGGCCCTGCAGTTTGCCTCGCCCGCGCTGCGGAAGCACCGGGCCACGGTGCGGCAGGCGGTGCAGCAGATGGGCGGAGCCACCCGGTGGCGAAATTCGATGGCGAAGCCGGGGGGGAACTGAGGAAAATCCCATGGGAAATCCATGGGAAATCCCACTTTTCTACGGAAAATTCCATTTTTCTACGAGTTGAACAATGTTCAGGTGGATAAACAGGTGGATAAACAGGTGGATAAACAGGTGGATAAACAGGTGGATAAACAGGTGGATAATGACTGGATAATGGCTGGGTTTATGGGATTTGATGATATACCATGCCTGTGGTGGAGGTTTGTGATGATTGGGTATAAATTAGCATGTCGCTCTAGCACGTTTTTGAGGGGTCTCTTTAGAGCCTTTGTCTGCCTCCATTTTCTGCATTGCTGCTCCCTTAACTTTCTCCATTTTCTGCATTACTGCTCCCTTAACTTTCTCCCTTTTCTGCATTACTGCTCCCTTAACTTTCTCCATTTTCTGCATTACTGCTCCCTTAACTTTCTCCATCAAGTCAAGGGCAAAGTCTGGGACCGTAAGCTACCAAAGCCAAAATGCTATGCCGA
>Ga0126342_10003603_pt1 | contig 25718 bp, 31 predicted proteins | sample Cyp1metagenome_FD_92528 | JGI IMG/M metagenome (GOLD analysis project Ga0126342, IMG submission 92528) | Coral microbial communities from Lord Howe Island, Old Settlement Bay, Australia - Cyphastrea 1 metagenome | ecosystem: Host-associated > Invertebrates > Cnidaria > Coral ... | reverse complement strand
TCTTGGAAGTTGCTCGAAATGGATGTTACAACGTAGCAATGGAACACCGTAGCATGCATAGTGTCCTGGAAGTTGATTGAAATGGCTGTTGGAACGTAGAAAAACACGTGAATATCACTCTCTGGGGTGGAAAAAATCCTTTTGAGGCTCTGAAACTATTGCGCCTGCCACGCAAAAGCAGGGGTCACATTCGCCCCTAAACGAGGGTCACATTCGCCCCTGAACCCACTTCATCCCCCTTCATTTAGGGGCAAATGCGACCCAAGATGGTTTAGGGGCAAATGCGACCCCCGTGCCTTATCGCTGTTTTGCCTTGTATTGTATTGTGTTTTTGTTCAAATCATGAGCAATGTATTCACTATATTCATTATGTATTCAGAAATTCATATGTATGCATATGCAGTGGGGTAAACTGCATGCTAAATCAAGAGTATGTCACATACCCAAAGAAGAAATCAAAATCAACCAGATTCTAGGTGTGTCTTATGGATTTTTGCGTCACAACGGTCAACATGCTCCGGGCCTCTGATCAATGCAGGCATCAACCCTACCCCTAGCCTCCATCATAGAAACGTCTCGAAGGCTGATATCCCCACTGGCCAAGTCCAGCAAGGTTGTTAGGATAGACCTTCCATGGCACAAATGTGAATTTACGGATCATTCGATCCTCTGTGCAAATCTGGTCAGCAAAACTTCGTGCCTTCCATTCTTGAAATCAGGCGCCACAGTATCATGGCCTGGCCGCTGCCGTCTGAGCCGTCTGATCCGTCTGTCTAAACTGGCCTTTGTTGGAGGGATCGGTGCATTCCGCTTCGCCATGCGAACGGATGTCCCTACAAGAGGACATGAAATGGAGTAAGTTGATGGATTTCAGATCTTCCAACAACGGTCCTTTCAATTGTACCTACGCCTGGTCCTTCCAATTCAACACACCTCAGAAAATCAACACTCTCCGCCAGTTCCGGTCACGTTTGAGGCACCCCACAAAATGCAATGTCGCTGGGAAGTACATGGAGATAGCTTGCTCCTGGGCTGGAAGGTTTTAAATGTTTTTAATGTGTTTAAACACCAGCGAAAGATCACGGACTGCAATGTAGCAGTTGAGTGCAAAACACAGCGGGAGCATCAACAACAAGCCTATGGAAGTGCTGAGATGTGGATACCCAAAAAACGGCCTGAAGAGGCCATATGTTGACCCACAACTGCTACATAACAGACTCCCTGCTTTCCGCAGATTCCCGCATGCCTCTCTTACAAAAGGAAGGCTGGACCCTTCATGCCCCTTCCCCACATTCCGGTGCCGAGACGCCATCAGGACAGACTGGACTTTTCTTTGGTCCATCTGCCTGCAGACTTCAGGCGTGGCCGGACACGGGGACCGGAGGGGACCTCTCTTCTGTTTCTGCTCAAAGCACACAGGATTCTTTTTCAGCTTGCACTACGTATCACTATCGGAAAAAAATCCTACCACAGAAGGTTTCTTCTGGATTTGCCGAAGTGAACTCCGTGAGCAAGCTGGTGATTATTTTGTACCGTGTGGTAGTCTAGAGTAGTCTAGAAACAGCTCCGTTTTGGGTTCACTTCATGGGCTCGTGAACTGACTTTGCCAGTGACGAGCTTGCATTAACACATTGTCCTACCACGACACAAAACTTGCCACATGACAAAAACGCCTCTCCGGCTTGGCTTGTTCATTGTGACAGAAAATTGTGCTGCTTCGGCTTCGGCAAAGCTAGGTTTTGCTGTTGGCTCATGGGTGTCGCAAGGCAGCATGCTGAAAACAGCAGCAACCTGCCATGTGGCTACCCATGTGGATCCATGTGGTGGGTGCAAAGCGCTCTGTCCACAGCACCGCAGCAGCATGCTCAGAAGGACAAATGTCGGAAGCTCAGGAGGATTTGACTGGGTTGAAATGGGGACAACTGGCCCACTCATGTGCCAAGGGAAGCAAGGGTGCCAGGTTCTGCACTTCCTGCTCCATGGAATTGGAGGGAAAATCCACATCCACAAGGTCGCTAAGGTTGGCCCCAGATCTTGCTAGTCTGACTAGTCTTTGCATCTCGGCCATTGCATTGTGGACAGCAGCCCTGAAGCCCATCACGCAAAGCTCTGACTCCTGGAAGCACAAAGTCACAGAGGTTTGGCATGCAATTCGGCTAAGCAGTTTCTGATCGGGTTTGATTGAGAGAAGCTCAGCTGGCACACGCGCTTCGACGCACATCTCCTCCAGATTTCCTATGAGGGCACTGGCCCAAGCAGCAGCATGAGCTGATCCCAACAATCTCACCTGGCTTGCATTTCGCTCCAAGTGGAGCCGACAGCCTGTGAGTTTTTGGATCAAGTTGAGGGCCCCAAAGCCCTTCCTGGTTCTCAGCAGCTCATACCACACTGCAGAAGAAAGCTCCTTGATTGGCCCAGTGCATTCCTCCACCCGCTTCTGAGCCATTTGAACCTTTTCTGCTGGCCCAGATATCTCTAGCACTCCGTAGTCGCCGTAGTCCTTGTTCAGCTTCAGCAAGACTCCAGGAGGACACTTGGCCTCGACGTCGCGAAGCCGGCGACGCCCCCGTGTGTGCTTCAGGGCTCGCAGATCCTGCTCGCTCAAGGGCATCTGCACCGTCAAATTGACCATCTCGTCCATCTCATCCGTGAGCCTCGTGAGCCTCAATCTCCACCGTCAAATTGGCTGATGCTCAGGTGACCCGCAGGATAGGCTCTTCTCAACAGAAGAACTGAAGCCAAGAGGATTCAAACAGAGTCTCTTTAGTGCTGAGTTCACAAACAATGAAGAAAGTGGATGTTTTGACGTTTACGACAATACCGCAGACCATATACATACAAGTAGCTGGACGCTGACAGCATCGTTACAACAAGCATGACAGTGACTTCAAAGCACCACGATACATCACGATACAACGATACAGACGATACAGAATACGTTGCAATGAGTTTTCGACCTTCGACCCCACTGATTCATTATCCCATGGTGCGCCTGCCATCTCCTTCGCTTCCAATCTCGAAGCTGCTCGTCGCCTCGGTGAGTCCAATTAAGAAAGCACGAGTGCAATCCAGTGCAAGTCCAGTATATTAAAGGGGTACATAAATAACAAAAAGTAGAGGATTCAGGTTGATTCGGGTTGATTCAGGTTGTCATCAGAGGCTCCAAGTACCGCCTGCTGCATGCTAAGCGACTATGGGCGAAGCGACAATCTTCACCCCATCTGCACTTCTGCAGCAAATGTGCCTGGTAGCGCACTGACCAAATTCCAAAGTATTCTGCAGGCACGGCGACTCTGCGACAGGCAAACAAGATGTGTAAAATTGTGAAAGTCGTTTCCACTCTGATTCTTCCAGTTCACTGCGACATGGTCCCTGACAGCAGCCATTTCTGCGAGAAAGTCTCTCTGCAGGCGATGATGACATCTTGTCACCCCTGCAAAGACCTTTAGCATATTTACCACACGGTTCATTCTCTTTGGATTGCACGTGCCAGGGTTTCAACTCGTGTCCCCGTTCTCGGAGAGTCATTAACATCATTAACAGCCACCAGAGGCCAGGTGCCTGGTGACTTCCGAGCCGTTCTTCAGCCCAGATCTTAAAGCTCTTGAAACAGCCACAGGGGCCACGGGGGCTTCAAACTTTGAGTATCTTTGGAATCGTGATTTGAGGATATTTGAGGTGTCCCGCGAGCTGGCTCCCAGAAGTTTGCTGTCCGGATCTGTCGCATCTATATCAACTGTTGAATTCCAGCCACTCAGCAGGATCCCCCCAAATGATCCAAATGTGAATCCATCCAACATGTTGAAGGATCTCTTTCGGCGTCAGCATCGTCAGCCACCAGGCATCCGAAGATGATGAGATCTCAGCAAGATGTCAAGGAAGAACTCCTCACAACGATGCTGGGACTGGAGTCTGAGGTGAGCATCATTCAAACATACTAATATTCAAACCTCTTTCTTCAAAATCTTCAAATGCACAAGCCATTTCTTGCTGCCGTTTGCAAATTCCGGCATGCAACATGCGCCAATTGTTTCATCTCAAGATGACACTGGCCTTGGAGATCTTGGGGCCGCCACTGCCTTTGTCTAGAATTGCCAGGAGCAAATCACCTGGAAATCGGTTGGTGTTCTGCCGAAATCCATTGATCATTGATCGAAGATCTGGTCACAGCTCCACAACAGACGTCTCACAAATTGTTGACCACTGAACATGACATGATGTTTTTTCAAGGCTGCGTTGAGGCGAAAGTTCGCACAAGGGAGGTGCTCGGATGTGTTCTTTTCTATGGTATCTTTTTTGAGGTTCCGATCTGACAGTGACAGAGTCATACACGGTCCTATCGCATCATCGACTTTATTTGTGACCAGTCTTTTGATAAGTGTTGTTTCAGCACTCGCCCTGCGCATCAAAACAAACCAAAGCATGTTTCCAATTGCTGCATAATTGGGCTGGAAAGCTTTGGGCATGTCAGGTAAACAACGGACAGGTATCAAAGTGACTTTAGGGAACTTCAAGATGATCCTGCTGTACCGCAGCTCCAAGCAAGTGCGTATAGATGTGCAGTCAGGTCGCGTGCATTGCTGGAATGGAAAACTCCAGGAAAGCAACGTAGATCATCTGCGGAGATAAAGCCTGAAACTGGGATCATTGATCATGGACCGTTGCCAAGGCATCTCCAAAAATCTCCAACGGCTGCAACCAGAACGAGCTACTGGGTTTGAATTGGTTTGGTATGATTTTATGTAGGTTAGTAGATAAGACGCTGACCTTTTAGGCATTCACACAATCTCCAAATCTGACAATAACAAAAGCAAGGCCAGAGTTGTGATCAAGCGATTGCATCGCCTGTTGGTTGGTTGATTGGGTCTGGGCAGTGATGTATGATGCGTGTAGTTCGGTTCTACGAAATATTTATTGGTAATGGACGAATGAATGAATGAATGAATGAATGAACGAATGAACGAACGAACGAATGAACGAACGAAGGAAGGAATGAATGAATGAATGAATGAATTCAATCAATATTCAACAATAGTCTGGCGTTTGTTTTAACAAGGGCCTCGCGCAAACATGTTTCAATGCCTCTCCTGGCATATTTCGGCACAAGAACCTCCTTGTAATGTCAATTTGGCTAGTTGAAACTGACCACCAGGATGTTGTTCCCTTCAGCCAAGAGGCCGTCAGAATCTTGGTCCAAGTGCCGAAAGTTGGCATTCCACTGCTCCCACTTCTCCTACACTTGTCAACTGACAGCACACACTCAGGAATGCCCTTGGAATCAGGCCAAATGGGCCAAACATACGAAAATAGGCTCAACATAGGTCAAAATGGTGCTATGGCCCAACGTATCAAGGGCCCAGCTTGGGCTCAACATAGATGCACCGTTGATGCACCTATCCCACAAGCCACACCACACGCTTCCGGTGCGGGCGTTCGTCAGAGCGAAGCGACCGGAATATTGAATCATGCGCGATGTGCTTTCTACTCAAGCGAAGTGAGAATCAAGTCTTACATACAGTATATAGCATCATATAGCTGAAGGTGTAAGAGAATGCTGCTCAACATCCCATCAATTCATTGATGAATGGTTTTGTCTGAAAATTTTGAAACCCCAAATCCAGTGGCTTCTCATTTGTTCCGCAAGTGATTTCACTGGCCATTTTGGGTATCCCCCGATTCTGGACAAGCCCAAATGACTTGAGTGCATGAGTCAAACGCTAACCTCTCCTCTGACACAATTGGCATTGCAGCTGACAGGGAAACGCTTGCTGCCCGGAGCCTCCCGGAAGACGTGTCTGGTGCTCAGAAACCACCAGACAAAGCACAACTATAACTGGTTGGTGGTTTTAACCATCTTGAAAAATATTAGCCAATGGGAGGGATTATCCCATATATTATGGAAAATAAAAAATGTTCCAAACCACCAACCAGATAATCTATAAATATCTATAATAGAGGCTCGGATTGAAGCAAAACAAAGGATTCAAGCAAGGAGCGGTTGACATTCGCAAGTGCAGAATTGAATGACATTGTCCGCAAATTATATACCTCAAAAATAAAAAATAGTATCATTGAGGATTCACGCAAAGTTCATGCATCTCCCCACCCTGCCTTCCAGCAGGGGCAAAGCGTTCTTCTTCCAAGCAAACTCTCTGCTGCTCCTGCCCCCAATCCAACGAACATCCTGGACTTTTGGTACCCAATACCTTTCAAGCTCTCTCTGTCTAGACTCAGATCAAGCTTCTGTCACCAACGTCCAGAATCCACAAGCATAAGCATGGCCTCTTCCATGTAAGCTTGCAGGAGCTGAGACAACCTCAGCAAATTTTGGAGGATATCATCCTCAGCGACTCACTGTGAATCCTTAACGCTACTATATCCTATCCGTTGCTGCATATATCACCATCACATCACCATCTACTCCTTGCAGGACATCATTCTAGGGAGGAGAGATGGCGATTAAGCTAGGAAAAAAAATGTGTTGTCAGATTGCTTCGACTCCTGCAGCATAAAGCATATACAGGTGATACAGGTGACAAATGCACATCAGGTTGCAGCATGTTTGCACTTCCAAGGGCAAGCGGCATCTTTCCCTCTTTGTCTTCAGATGTTTCCATCTTGTAGCCAGGCGGGCACATCATAGCGAAAAACTCATTTTTGTCGATCACCTCAGTTGTGGTTGCAGAACTTTCTGAAGCTGCGAACACAGAATATGCTTATTGTAGCAATTTCTTTGAGATCACAGGGTTTCCAAAGAAATATGCAATATCAAGGTAGAGATTCATTGATCACTCAAATCCTGGACAAAGCAAGGGTTCTGATGGACGTTACACTGACAACTCAGAGACATCTGATAAGTTTGGGATCATCCAGCAATCATCAGGAGTCCCACTTTCCATCTCCATCATCTCATCTCCACGCGGTCAATGGTCAAAAAAACTATTGAGGTCAATGATATTCAGTAATTACAGTAATTCCGTTGAGATCATGAGGTTAGAGATCAGTGACCTTTCTGATTCAAAGCAAAATAACAAGTGGCTCCGTCGCCGGAGGCATCGTATTCGCCGATCAAGGCATCGGTCACCACGTCGTTGCCACCCATGACCCGTTTCAACTCAGCCACCTCCACGAAGCCTGCGGAGTCAGCGTTTCGTGCTGCAGCTCTGTGCTTTTACCACCCATTAGGGTTGGGATTGTTGCAAGATGTTGCAAGGCTTTGCGGCATATGCATTGTGGCAGTAGCAATAGGGGCACATGTCAAGGCTACTGTTCCCAAACAACGGCCGCCAACAATCACTCTGCCTTTCTTCTCCACGTCCAAGCGAGCAAAATCCTGCATTATTTTGTCCTGCAAAGCCCGTAGCTGTGAAGTGCCAAAGACATGTCTACCATGGCGTCGTGCCTTCTATCTTAAATCTGATGCAATACGTCAGTTCTGTACGTAAGGTCAGCTTCACTGAAAGCAGCCACGCAATTGTAACCGCAGAAAGGTTCTTCGTTTGCCTCCCAATTTTTTGGCTGCTGACAAGCTATAGCTCTTGGTAGCTTTGCATCATTTCCTCTCCCCAACAGCCATGGCAATGGCAACGTACCAATCTGATACATAATCTTAACGTCACTTGTCCGGTCCTTTTCCTGCTGAGGTAGCACCGGCATGGTTTTAAACGCCTGGCGGCTGGAGAGGCTAAAACAGAAAGGGAGCCCAGTTTCAACAAGCCAAAATGGTGAGGTGTAACCCGTGCTGGCCTCGACACAGTTGAAGAACAATTTCATGTTCTTGAGGTCAGTTTGAAAGCGCAATTTCTTGGAGTTGCTTAGCAGAAAATCTATGGATCTCTTAAAAAGACTAGATAGCACCCTAAGGCCACATGCACACGTGGCTTGACTTGACTGGTGACTAGTGTAATTTAAAGAGATTGCAGGCTATAATTACACAAATTCTTGCAATGATTTCACCGGAAACAAATGACGCAGAACTACTGGTGGCATCGCTTGTGATGGGTCATCTCACCCTGCAACGCGAGGTTCCTTGCTTGGAGTTCATCGTACTGTTCGCACCACCTCATAGAATGCCGAGCGTCGCATCAAATGAAGCGAACCACACTCGCGTATCGACCAAAAGTACGACCGACGACTCTCTGTGACTATTTGGGGCTAATTTGCAGCTGAAAAATCTAGCCCTGAGTGCCTGATTGTCTCATCTTGTCCCGCCCTATGATGGCATCATGGCACCTCTCGAACATGCGGAGATGCTTCGGCATCGCCCAGGGGTAAAGGAGTCGCAGAAAGCGCACGAACCTGGAGACCGTGATGAAGTACACCCGACCATCAAAAACAATGGGTCCTGTAAGGCAATGGTTAATGGTGGTGAATTATGTTTGATGTTTGATGGCACTGGAGCAAACTCATCAAATGATCATGTCCTCCCTGGGGCTTAGGGGTTGACCGTGATGATCCAAGATGATCAAACGGCACAACCGAGAAATTTCTCAGCAGCCCACGATGGTTTCCGTTGCTTGCTGCGAATCTCCTCTGCCTGAGCACAAGCCTCAGGTACCACAGGCAACAAAAAACGTTGCGAAGGAATTGCGTACTGTAGATGGCCTGGAGCAGCCAATTTGTAGATGCATTTGCCAAATTTGCAAACTGGCGGGTTGCATTTCAAAAATTCCAATTTGGACAAAACATCCAGAGGCATCTGAAAGATTGCCTAGAGGGATAGTTGTGGATCATCCTCTTGCTGTACAACAACATCTTTCTGCATTTCAGTGCTGCATCACCGATTGTCTGTGATGGTTCATTGGCAAAAATGCTGTAGTTGCCAGAAACATCTTGGCCTTTTTTATCGGCAAGAGGAGTCGCCCAGTATCTGTGCCTTCAACCATCTTCAACCCATGAAACTTATCTCTCCAAGACCAAGCGACCGTTTGCAAGCGAACGGCGTATTCCACATCCGTGTGGCGTGCCTGTGACACATTGTGCCGGCAAAGTGAATACTTTAGAAAAACTCAGGAAGGGATGATGAAGAGATGCTTCTTTTGGTTCGTTTCATGCTGCGGAAATCTGACTTCAGCTTGAGATGTGCCACTCAAATATTGCCCAGGAATTTCCAGGAATCCCAAAAAAACGAGGTGATCGAGGTTTGATCCAGGTTTGATCAATCCGGATTATCAGGGCATCACCGGCAGCCCTCGGCCTCAGACATCTGATGCTCCAGTTCCGCAGGGGTCAAAGTGAAGTAATTTTGCTCCGCGGCAAAGTTGTAAACATACCTGGCACGGCAAAAGAAAAACGAGTGTTCAGCCTGGCAGTCTAGAAGGCTCTATGAGACCTATGAGATCCTATGAGATCCTATGAGATCCTATGAGTCTGTGGCGTAGGACTTCCAGCACTTCCATACTTCCTAGCCTGATCAGTTCTTCCGAGCCTTGCCGCAAGAACATCTGCCCGGCTAGGCATGTATTGTGCAGCAGCCGCTTCTCGCTCATCCACGGCAGCAGAAGCCGGACTCAAGTGAAAAATGTGACTCTCGTCCACCTGCAATCGAAATTACATCATGAAATGCAAGGATGTTGGCCCTAAGAAGGTCTCAGCGGAGGCCGACATGATAGGCTTTACTTTCCCATGTGAACGGTTGAGAAGATGACTTGTGAACTTGTGAATGGAAAGTTCGTGGTTTCTTCCTTCCTGCCGTACCTGTGAGCATCTTACCGCTCATCCTTTCTGTTCAGCACAAGTTGCATTGTGGAAAATATTTGGATAAAACATGGAAAAACGCTATAAAACGCGGTAAAACATTACAAAACCATCTGATCATCTGCCAGCCCTTATTGCCTCAAAGTTCTCTGGGTTGTCGTCCTTGCTGGACTCACGCGGGCAAAAGCGCTCGATGACCAAAGCATAGGGAATGGCCAGCGGATCCTTCGTCGCTGGGACAGGGACAATGGTTGATTTATGTTGATTTATGTTATTTATGCTATTGTTCAACTTTGGGTTAATAACGGATTCCAGGATTCCTAGAATGGATGATGAGAATATATGATAATCCCATAAAATCCCGAAATCTTCCTGCTGTGCTCCGCAAGTCCTGTACCAGTCGAAAGCACCAGTCCAGAAGAACTGGAAACGGCAAGCGTTGCTCCACAGATCGCACCCCAGCGGTGGTCGCTGGTCGCGCAGACAAGGATGACCTAGCTGAGCTACACAGTGTAGCTTGGCAAATGTTAAGTAAATGTGGCAAATCCAACCATAAACCCCCTAGACCCTTTGGGGATGGCTTATTACACCTATTCCGCCTATCCCTGGTAAAGTTGGGGACAGTTTACGATTTTGTCTAGCGGGAAAGGCAATGCAAGTGCTGCAAGGGCATGGACTACCCAAATGTCTTCCCATGTCGGCATCAAACAGCACCAGAGGAATCTCTTGGAATCTCTATATCCAACTCTGGGCTTCCAGCTGCTGCCGAGCTTTTACAGCCGCCACCAAGGCTGCCCTTCGCCCAGTCAACAGTGTTTTTTTTGCAGTGGATACCTATGCCTACACAACACCTGGACTCGCTTGAACTCTCCTGTCAAATTCAAACTTAGCTCCCGGCTTGTCTGCATCGTTCTGAAGCGTACTGTGCAGTTTCACTATTGTCCTTGCCACCTTCCGGCTGATCCTGCAGACTCAATGAGAGTAAAATAATCGGGAAATATCATGACATATCCAGATTCCATTCAGTGCAACACTGAATGCAGATTCTCCCACCCTGTCCTGGTGTAGAGCCGCTGAGCGATCAAAGTCATGGAGTCAGCAGTGGGTGCGTGGGCAAACCTCAAGGGGGAAAGCATGAGAACTGATTGGTTGTGGTTGGTGGTCATGAAGATAATCGATTGGCGTTGGATATCCATAGTCCTAGGACATCTTTCAACCGGCTCTGCCTTGGTAGATAAGCCCGGATCCACGACAAATAAACCCATTTCAAGTTTGACAAGTGACCTGATTCGATGCTGCTCATCGCAGTTGGCCCAAGCAGAGGAATGTCTCCTTCCAATTTCAAGTACGATCGAACAAGAAGGACAAAGAAGGTTCACAAGTGTTGCCCAACATCAGCCCAGATATTCATCCAGTAATCATCTTCCAGATATTTTGCCAAATCAGAATCAGAATTAGATAATCAGATGATTACTAGATATTGGATGATTATCCAGATATGTTAGCAATTTGCAGTAATCATCCAATTGGCAGAAGCTCCGATCTCCTCTGCATCAGCAAGGTACTGAAGTTGCCACGGCTCACCGCCGTGGACTTCGGCTCTTCCTGGCGATCCAAGCCGTCCATTGCTCTGTCTATGTGTCCGTTTATTGATTGATCCATCTATCTATTCATCTTCCATAAATAAATCTCAAATCTCCATCTATTAATCATTAAAAATCCATCAATTGATCCATCATTTGTTCATACTATCATCAACATGCTGAATCAACGATCATCAAAGACAATCAAGGAACATTTCCTCGCCTTGGCGCCACTGCATGGGATGCAAAGTCCAAAGGCACAGCTTAGGCCGTGGATGAAGTTTTGAATGAAGATACTGAACTCCTGGGGATGCAGAGATCAGGGCTGATCAAGGCTGAACAAGGCGCAGAGGAAAAGGGACTCCTTCTGGCTCAGGCTGGTCTTGCCTTCCGGGTCTACAAGGCCAAACACCTTAGTTTGAAGCAAGGCATTGACTCACATTGACTTTCAAGATGCCGAAGAAAGCGTAAAAAGAAAATGACCAAAGGATGGAAGAGAACAGGATGTTGCCAGAGCGCAGCCCTGTAATTCAATCAGGTCCTAGATGCAAATAACAGTCTCTGGTCATCTCTGATCTGCAAAACTATTTATCACATCCCATCCCATCCATCCCATCCCAAAAAAACTTAACAATCTTTACAAGCATGGGAAGCAATGTCATATGACTCATCCGGTCGAGACACAAAGTGGAGCTTGTTGGTACTTGAAATGATCTCCGACATTAAAACACCAGCTGTGAAGATCTCCGGTAAGGACACAAAGGTTTTTTCAAAGGATACCTGTGACCTGAGTTCACATGGCATGGTGCCTGGCCTGCACCACGTTCAATACTTCCGAACAACATCGTGACTGTGGAATGACAAGCCTTTTGATTTGTTTCCGGTTGCATATCAAGATCTGCATCGCTCTATCAGCAGCCAACAGTTGGTTCTCAGTGCCAAGGAGCAAAGATCGGACCCCTCCGAAGAGTTTGCCCAACCTGCTAAGTCTCCAAGCAGAGCGTTCACTCGCTCTGACAGTAACGAATCAAAAAGAGGAAGAGTTGGTTCCAACGTGCGGAAAAACAGTTGGCGTCGGAATTCCACGAATATTCTGTGAGCAACGAGCTATCCAACGCAGCACCAGTTTTCCTATCCCCTCAGTCAGGCAACTCCAAGCATCTGGGTCGCGCAAAGCCTTGGAAGACCTTTTCCAACCTGGGATCTGCAAATGCGAAATATCCAAAGCACAGGTCCGGGGTCTGCAAATGAAGTGTTAGAGCTACCAGGTCAGAGACAGAGTTATCCGGTCAGTTCATGACAAGCCGCTGTGCGACAGTGCAACGATCTGACACCTCCTGCATCTGTGGAGAGTGGACCAAGGCTTGAGGCCAAAGGGAAGGGGACGAAAGCTAGTTGGGCAAGGAGAGATGTGTATTGAGATAATATGTGCCGCGACATTTTTTTCAAGTGTTGGCTAAAAATTGAGAAAGAAGGTCGCGCCAAATTCGTTCTCCACTAAATTAAAAAGAACAGGCTTAGAAACTGGAAACTTAGGTCCATATATCCATCGAGCAAAAAACTTGGGAATCTTGAGATGCGCATCTTCCATTCCTCGTCAGGACTGGGTCATGTTTTCGCGCAAACGTCGTGGGGAAAAAGAGTGCAGGGATCCAAGTGGTTACGTTACATTACATAACGTTGCATTACATTCCATTTGATAGATTAGGTTGCATTACATTAGATAGATTAGACTAGACTTGAGTAGAACAGATTATGGCGTTCATCTTGGTGTTCCTCATGCATAGCATGTTTTCGACTGCTGTGTTTGGCTGAGTTCTATCCTGTTTGATACCTTCACCAAATCCTCCTGCGTGCAGGTTATCTCAGTGCTTCGGGGCGCATGGCGTCAAGACTGGGTCATGTTTTCATGCACATGTCGTGAGGAAAGAGTGCAAGGATCCAAGTGGTTGTTCATGGTTGTTCTCTCACAATATTACATTACATTACATCACATTACATTACATTATCTTACCTTACATTACATTACATTACATTGCATTGCATTGCATTACATTACGTTGCGTTACATTTCATCATATTGTATTAGGTCAGATTAGGCGACATTACATTAGATAGATTAGATCAGGTTAGATTAGATTAGATGAGATTAAAACTAGAGTATATTAGATTATGGCGTTCATCTTGGTTCTTCCTCATGCATAGCATGTTTTAAACTGCTGCGTTGCATTGCAATACGTTACACTCATAGCACTCACGGTTGGTGAATATCATCTTGTATAGCTGCGTGCATGGGCATGCGAACGTCTGATGGCAGATGAAACCCAGCGGGATGGACGCAGCGGGGCTTGAACCTGCGGGGGGAGGGGGGGTAAGGCTTCGAAATGATTATATAATCGCGCCGAACATCGGGGTGAACATTAGTTCGACAAGAAAATCATGGAGGATGTATCGCGTCTGCCCCCAATTCCTAAAGCAAATCGAACTCCAGCTAGCAAGCTAGCTTTCCTGATAACAGCCACTAAAAAAGCAACCCCAGCTGTTGGGCTGATTCACTGATCTGGAGCATGCATTCTACTATGTGCTCAGGACCTCTAGTAAGCACCTCTGCTCAGGACCCAAAAACATGCGAAAGCCAGGTGTTCTGCGAGAGAAGTGCGAAGTACGAATCAACCTCTAGCGTCTGGCTGAAGCAAAGATGAACATCATACCACATCAATTTCCAGAGGATACTGTACCAAGACCTACATGCAGGTGGACCCAATGCGGTCCTGCTGCTTTCGCAAGACCTGCCATCGACTGAAGGACCTCACTCTCAATGCTGCAAGGGAAAATGCGGCTTCACTATCGGAGAAACTGCTCAAGTCCAACTACCAGAAATTTAGTGCACATTTTTGCTTTGATGAAGATGGAACATCAACGAACATGCGCCCGAGTTTCAACATAGTTATGATATGTTTTTATATGTTTGATAATTCATCATGTATCATTTCTTCCTGGCCAAAGTCCCACCTGTTCCCTCTATTGAGTGGCCCGACTTGGCCCAGAAGCCCAAGGTCCGGTTCTGCATGCACCGGAACTCTGGTGCAGCAGCACCCAACAGCACAGCCTGTGTCAATGTGAAAGAGCTGACGAGCGCCGCAATACCAAAGAAACGAGAAGCGTGCAGGACTTTTCAGGACTTTTCAATCACTCCCAACACTCCAAACACTTCGAACTAATCACACCAGATTCGCTAGGGAGCAGCATGAAGCAACAACTGGATGCCAGATGATGCCAGAATCAATCCACATGACACTTGGGTAGTGAGCTCTCATGACGCTGTTTCTCCCCCTGGCCTGCCAGAACTCCAACTGAAAGTTCCAGCTGGGATCTTCCTCAACCCCACCACACCGTGGACAGGCCGTTTGGAACAAATCTTGCATTTCATAATTTTCATATTCAATCGTTCCCATAGATTTTGTGGATCGTGAATGATTGTTATATGATCTTGCGAATGATTCTTGGCATGCAATGGCATGCAAAGTCCAGGGTATGTAAGGTCGCATGCTACCTGCTTGGCTAGAAAGGATTCAGCATGTCTTGGGTCTCACTAGCCCCTTGGTGTGTTACATGGCCCTGCGCAAGAAAGATCAAGTGGATCCATATTGCAGTTAACTACGGCATCGATTTTGCCCGCTTCCGAAAAAAAAAAATAATTTAGCGCATTGACATAAACCATTGACATCCCTTGACCCCCTGTCCCATCCACATCAAGTTTCATCAATTTCACGTCCCCTGAAACACTGGAAATGTGGTTGAGTCTCAAGGCTTCCAATGATACTGGAGCACCATTCGAAAACAGGTATTGCCAGGTTTTACCACAATGGTTCCCTAATGGTTCCCATTGGTTCCCTGTGCTCTTCTTCAGGCAAGAATCTGCCATGATGGCATTGTGAATGTCCTGCGCAGATGGTTAATCCTGGATATCCACCAAAGTGGAGCATGTGTCTCCAGGCTATGCAGCAACGATATGAACAGCCCAGGATGTCTGTGTTTCACGTCGAGTTACCTAGGAAGCTAAAGCCAACAGCTCATGATATGCCAATTATTCAATAAAATCACAAGAGATTGATTACATATACAGTATTAAACGGTATTATAGAGTATATAGATCCGTATAGTTATACGATGTTATACGGTGTTTTCCGGTTAAGGCAATGTGAAGGAATTTGGTCCTACCATGTCCTACCCCATTCCCCCAATCGCCCCAAACCTCCAATGTGAGATCCACAAAGGACAGGCTCTGCTGTGGACTCACTGGATCGACTTCCTGCTCTCACTGCTCTCAGCATCTCTCAGCCAGATTGGGAGTGATAAATCGATAATTACCTAGACATCCTAGACCTGGCACAGGGAAGTGCTGATTCAAAGCGTCAACATCCAGAAATTCCTGAGTGTTCAAAGGTGTTCAAGCACTCAAGTCATTCAAGTGAAACTTGCCACCTGGGAACGATCAGTCCGGTCCGTAGCGAGCCTGGAACGAAAAGAAGCCCGGATAACAGGAAACTGTAGAAAACTTTTGATTGACTCATTTGGGCACGGATCTAAATTAGGTGCAGGTAATCAGGTAACCCCAAAATGGGATGGTAAAATGGTAAATTTTGACTCGCACCCATTTCTCGTTCAGAATTTCCACAGACACTGTTTGTGTAAACAATTCCTCGGAGAGTGTCAGGAGTGCCAGCCAAAAAAGAACATTGAATATCATTGAATTGAGTCTTTCTTTGACACAGTCAACGACCACGACCAAACTGACCAAACCCGACCCACCATCAAAGCTGATCCGACCTGGACCCAGGTCGACTCTGTGCACGACTCATGGCTACACCTCACCTGAACAGGTCAGGTTTGTCCTTGGACCATGGCACCCGACATTTCTCAACACAAACATAGAATTTCAAGTTGAAGTAGAAGCTGGTAGAACTGAAAGAACAGAAGTGTTCCACTTCGACCTGTTACTGTCCCCACGGCCTCTGGCTGGTGTCACCACTCCATTAAATCAGCAAGGATTGCCATGCAGCCACCATGAGTGGCGCAGCGGCCGGGCATGCGTAAAATTTGACGGAAGAACAGGAATCTTCAAACAGTTCAGCTTGAGAACAAGCAGTTTTGGAATGCCTGCTTCCTCCATGCAACAGGACAAAGAAACTCAAAATGTTGTGACTAAAGTATACTAAAGTGATGACAGATCTTGCTCGGCAATCTGCCTTTGAGATTTTCATTATGTTCCATTCTCATTAAGGGAGTGATGTGAAAAATGAATATTTACAAACCACACTTGTTCGCGTGATCCTTGGGATTTGGCTACATGCGGCTATCACCTTGTATTTTGGCCCGAGAATCCAGAGCCGCACAGTGGAAATTCAAACGTGTTGAAAGACAGCGATAAGAAAGTGCATGATTTGCATGCAGTTTAAGTTTAGGGTTCAGGGCTGGTACTAAGTGCTGCACTGGTCGAATGGGGTCACTAGCCACATCTAGCCACCTACTGTCGCAACTGTTGGAAATCACGGCCAGGCCTCGCACAACTTCACCTTCAAGCAGCTGGGGCTGTAAGACGTAGGATACGTAGGTAACAAACCAATCCCTGTCAAGAAAACAATAGTTTATAAGGAATGTGTGCTGACTACTGCTTGTACGATGTTCAATTTCTGGAAGATGAGGTTTCTTGTTCAGTAAGTTTTAGTCACATTTGTCCACAAAAAAGTCCAAGGACGCCTTGCGTCTGTTGTGAGGGTGAGAGGCACCTGGCGTCTGCCCGACAACAGGCCAAAGGATCAGAATGCTGCAAGGTATTTTGACTTTGACTTCCATCTAGTCAGCCATATCGGAATCCACCTTAAGATTAAGACGAGCCCCTCATACATCAACTCCTCGAATCGTTTTTCCTCTTTGAGATTGGCAGATGCACATGTTAACATGTGGCAAAGTGAGCCTGCAGGTGTTTCTGTCAGGCTGCTTGGAGGACTCAGGTCGAGCCCTGCCGCTGGGAAGGGCTGGTCTTTCATTGCATCACCTTTTAAAACCCCCGAGATATGAGGCATCCAAAAAATCTAAAGTCCACGTTCAAGATCTTTCATGTGAAGCACCCTTTTCCACTAGGCTGAAGGAATCATGCTCAACAATGGGCTTCTGACTCTCGCTTCAAAACCAAAGCTAGCAATGTGGCAAACCCACCGACGAACCTGGAATTGGGGATGCTTGATAGGACCTGTTTCTCCAGAATTAAGGAGAGCTTCTTGCTGGGTTCACATTAAGACACTCCTAGGGTTTATCATGAACCTACAAATTCGAATCCACACTAGTTCCAGCAGAAGCGATGTGTTGATATTCAACTGATGCTCACAGGTCAGCACACCTAGAGATCAATTTGTTCCATCCGACACAGAAGCAAAATGCGCGTTCCCTGCCTGACTGAGTATTCGCCCCTTCATCATCACTGTCATCTACAACCTGGCTTTCCAGGGCCATATGCAAATTCCTAATTCTCTGTGCGAGAGATATCTTCAAAACTTCAAAACTCAAAGAACGAATTGAAAGCAAAAGACAGACGGGATTTCGATGTTTTTTGCGATGTCCTTGTTCGCCTTCATGTTTTGGTTTTAACCGCAGGCCCGCACCTGTACAGATGGTCCCAGGCCATACTCCCTACGGAGGGACTCGTAGAGAAGCTGTGGATCCTGGTAGCACCGCAGCCAATGCTCAACCTTGGCCCAGGTGTTGAAGGTCACACAGGGGTTCCTCTGATGTCAGGGGCAAGCCTTTAACCGTACTGTAACACTCACACACTTAGGATCACAGCAGAACGGCAAGGAGCTTCAAGGTCTTCTCACCATTTTCTTGTGCCCTGAGAATCCGAACCCTGTTGCGGAGTTTGGGACAACCTGGGAGCTCGGGCTTAAGGCAGATTCTACCGCGCTCTGGATATTATGTGAAATGTCTCCTGGCGTCATATTGAAAGTCTCAAGGTGGAATGCCTGACTTGTTTGATTGTGGTGCATGCCACTGAAGAAGCTCACTGAACAGATCCACTGGAAGTGTGGAGTTTCTGTACCTTTTTTCCACTAACATCATCAAACGAACCAGTTTGCCAGCATTTCCGGGTTTCAACTTCCGACCAACTCCGGTCTTTTTTCTTCAGATCTGCTGTTTGAACCCTCCAACTCGAATCCATACCCAAAGGGATCCCAAAGGCACATCTTTCGACGAGGTCATGAATCTCGTTCGCCTTGGTGCCAGCGAAATCGTTGCGATGAGATGAATGAGTGTTGAGTACACTGCCGCATCATTTATATCCATATTTATATCCATATTCATATCGATATTTATATCCATTTATCATGAGTTCATCCAGCCAGGATACGATTTTGCCAACTCCAGCACCAGCCGACGAAGAAGAAGAGGAAGAGGAAGAGGCCATTCAGCGCACACCGCTTGGTTCAAGTGGATCCCTACAATTTGAAGAGTCAGATCATGTTCAATTTTGGTCTGAATTGACGTTTTGACTACAAAACCAAAATTTGACTTCATGACAGCCAAATGACTAGCTACAATCTGCATTGCTGTGGAAACACTGAGAACATCGGTGCGTCTCCATGGATAAGATGCGGAGAAAAAATGGTTGAATCCCTGGCCCATGATTGTGGTTTAGCCTTGGAGCCCAGTTCTGCGGCTGGAGTTCAAGCGCTGCAACAGCTACGTCCAGCTACGTCCTGACTTAGAAAGCTGAGTAATGCTGAGTAAAGGTAACAAAGCTAGCAAATCCAACGCTTGCATCTTGAGGCGGACTTTGGTGCCTTGGACAGATTCCAAAATAATAGGTTCAATGACAACAATGGCCTTTGGAATGCTCTTGAACACAAAACTATGAAGACCAAATATTGACAGCCCACAAGGCTGAGGCATAAAACGAAGCGGCAAACTGCAGAGACAATTCATTTTAACATGCAATCAAGAATGATTCACCAGTCAAAGTCTTCGTGGCCATCATCCCAATACTGCCAGGTGCTTCGTTCTTCTGATCTTGCCTCTTCGTTCCATATGCAGACTGGGCCCAATGGAAAGATTCTGACTTCAAGCTGCCTCCTTGAGCTTGGAACGATTGGGCCGACTTTGATGCTGCCTTTTCCACGGCCCTTCATACCCAGTCCAGGTCCGGTGTCCATCACATGACCATCTACCACCAATTCAATGTCTGCATCGCTGTACCCATCCTCATCCAGGTCGAATATCAGCTCAACTTTGTGGGAACCCGGACCTTCGACTTCAGGAGGAAGGTTCATCTTCTTGAAAAAATCCGGTTGGTTCGTGTACCCACAAATGTAAAGCCCGGCAGCATAGGGGTATTCATCATCATTCCACCAATCTTCATCGCGGTCATCAAAGTGTTCATCATCAACTTGTCACACCCAGCGAAATTGTGGATCCTTCCTCGCAGAGAGCCCACCGAAAGACAATATGACATCATGGTGCTGTCGCGCAATCATACTGTTGCACGAGAGGTTGCAGATGAATGAACAAACGTTGCCACTGACATTAAACTTCAAGCAGCGCGCTGAATGTGGGTTGCTGTGCCATTGGAGGGCGGTCTCTCTCCATGAGCGGCTGGCAGCTGCCAAATGCCAAATCTTGCTCCATGGCAAAAATTCCAGTACCGTGATATTGGGCAACATTCCTAAGCAAAAGCCGCTACTGATGAAGCATATAAAACGTCTTTCCAACAGAAGTCTTGGCAAGCATTCCAAGTCCACATCCTGCAAAGCTGAGGACTGTAAAGTGTTCAAATGATCGGTGCTGGTCAATGACAGTAATACTTGGGGCCATGACAAACCATGATATTGTGCAGTGATGGTTTCAAACGCGTGGAGGACGACGCTTTTCCTACTCCGTTAAGCCAAACACAGCTCAAGTCATTTCTCCAGTTGTGCAACTCGTTTTTGTGTGAGATTGAGTGCCCTGGTTTCATAGCATCAAACAGGACGATCTCGGAGATCTCGCAAAACTTTCAAACAGCACAAGATATTCACATGATTGCTGCACAAAAATCTAATCCAAAATCATCATCCAAAAAGTAATATCTAGTAATATCTAGTAATATCTAGTATCTAGGAATATCTATAATATATTCCAGACGTTTCCCCAACCTCTTTTCGGCTCACTGTACTGTGCAGCGGCAGCGGGGTCGAGCTTCAGCATCGGCTCCACCCCGCAGCGGCGAAACTGGGGAGCTGGTCTCCTGATGTTGTCCAAAAATTGGGGATTACTACACGATGAAAATCCACTTGCCTCCCTTGGATTGGTGATACCCTCCAAATTTGATGGTTAATCAGAGTGAATCATCATTTGTCCTAGTGAAATTGACATTGGGCCTTTTTTTTTTTTCGGGGGGCGAACCCAAGTCTCACAAAGTTCTACAGGCTAAAAGTGGAGTGGGCCAACACCAAAATGTGCAATCATCTGCTGACTTGAAAAGCTTCTTCTGCGTGTCCAAGGCTTGATGATGTCCAACAACCAATTACCCAATTGCTTGGCCAATCAACCAGAATCCAAAGACCAACTGCTTCTCAGCTTCAGGTAAACACCCCAATGTCTCAAAGGATTCCCAAAATCAAAACCCAACAAATCATCCATGCCATCCCACTAAGGTGTGCTGCAAGCAAGGGACTGGGGTGGGGCTTTTCTTCCGCATCTCCCAGACCTCCTCCCAGTCATCTTCCGCAGAGATCTTCTCAGCGAAACGTAGATCCAAATCATTTAGGTCCTCAGAGGCTTCAGTAACAACCCCCCAACCCCTGCTCAGAAAGTTCTCTCCAAACCTCTGCGGGAGTTGTCATCATATAGATTCTTCAACAATGGGTACACTTAAACATCTTAAACCTGTCATGGTGAAACTCAGCCGGCTCCATACATGCCATGCCGTGCCAAGCTTCAATGTTCAGGTCAAAGCTCAAGACGCTGGAAGCTTCACTATGTACCTTGGCGCATGGCGTGTCTCCTTCCGAAACGCAACAAGGACCGCTTCAATTCTCTAAGTAATGTGAAAGACACAAAGCCAGACCTCCTGGAAAGGAATGACGAAACCAACAAAAGCAGGACCAACAGGGGAAAAATTGCTGAAGTAAAGGGTGGCAAACATCTTCATCTCGAGCTGCTGACCAACCAGCCCAATGGTGAATTCCACCTCTCAGGGTAAGTTTAATCATCCATGAGTGCTGCTAAATCTATCGATGACTTACTTTATATCGAATCAGCCCTGTTCATGGGGTATGTTCAAGAACGATCACTAGAAAGTATAGATAAAAACAAAGAAACCAGTATAACATTGTATAACCAGTTGTGTGCTAAGAAAACTCCAACTTGTTTTACATCTGTCTTTGCCAGAATCGGAAAAATGGTGGATTTTCCACACAGCCCTCCGCCTGAGCGCGTTGGCCCATCAGGTGAGCCGGCGACGCTGCTGGGGGGCACCCAGTGACCGCCCAAACCACCTGTCTTGTCGCGCTCTTTCTCCTGATCTGTCCATGGGACCCATGGGATGATTTGCTTCGACCTAAGGAAACCCAATATCTGCCTGGCATTTACTGCATTTACTGCAGCCTGACGTGTTTCCTTTACCGGGTCCTTGCGGGCCTCTTCTGCCTCTCTTTCTCTCTTTTGCTCCTTTGTCAGCAAGAAATCGCGTTCAAGTCTCATTACGCTAGATTCGGCTAGATGTTAGAATTTCCTTGGAAGGCACCTCGAACGGGAGTTCGACTGTTCTTGCACTCTTCCAAAAACTGTGTTTCTTCGCTGTGCAATAGCCTCACTTTGGAACATATCCAAAATTGTTTTTCCTTGACACAGGAGGCAGTCGATGACGTGGATCATCGTCATTGCTGCTCACCAACATCACCATGACCAACTTTTGGGATCGCAGCACCCCTCTCCTCTCGTTTGGCTTGCCGCATCTCTTCCCGGTAGCGCCGCTCCTCAAAAGAATCTTGCCAGAGGTAAAATCTAGAAAAAAAAGAAACATAACAAATTTAACAAATTAGAAAATCAGAAAGATCAAAAGAGAAAGATCAAAAAGAAATTGATTGTTCTGTAAATGTTGTGTAAATCGCCATTTCTTTGCTCATGACACCACGAGTTGGTTTTCAACTGTTGGGACAACGTCTCCTCCGCCTCGGCATCCGGCCCGCTCTGCGCAGCCCTTGACCTTCGCCACATGCTCGGCGCATCACTGGCTTGCGCCTTGCCAAGCCAGTTGGAACCCTCACAAGAAAATCCCAATCAAAGTCCAACATCTGATATTCTCATCCAATATCATCCAATACTATCCAATTGATTGCTGGAATTGTGTATCATCCTGCATCAATCTATATATATATATACACATATTATGTATATATATAATACATATTATCTATGTATATATATAATATTATATTATATATTATACTATATTATATGTTTATTATATATATATATTTATTTACATATTTGTATAGACATATCATGATATACTATAATCTAACATTGTCATCCAATATCCCTGGTTTCCTCCGAAAAAGGTGGCCAAACCCCTGGTGCGCCTGCGCCGGTGCCGGACATCGCTAGGCATCGTAGAGGGAACGCTGCTGAGGGTCTCCCAGCACCTCCCAGGCCTTGGCGACCTGCACCAAGGATCATCAAGTTGATAATTTAATATCTTGGTGTAATATAAAAACATTAAGTATGAGACAGTTTTCCCAATCAATTGCTGGAATATGCTGGAATATAATTACCTAATATACCAACATTATTCATTATCTCTCAACTTTTTTGGAAGGTGATATGAGTATCACATTATCCATCATTATCCATCATTATCCCCCAATGTTTGCACCAAAAAAATGAGCCCATCACATGGCAGCGCCTGTTGAAAGCGATGTTTGGCTTGGAGCTGAGTCTCCTCGGAGCTGCCCGGGGGCAACTTGTCTGGGTGAACCTGGCAACAGCACTGTGCGGCGCAGCCGTTGAAGCGCAGGGAGATCCATTAAAGGGCAAGGGACACACAGATGTTTTCGGTGTTTTTTGATGTTTTATATTGTTTTATGTTTGTGTATTTTAACTGAAACATCCGTTGTTTGGGGGTTGAGTAAGTTTGACCCATGCCTATTCGGATGGTCTTAGGGTCAAACTCATTGGGTTGGGTATGGGGATGGGAATGAGTGGTGGGGCAGATGATATGGAAAGGAGTGTATTTTCGAAAATGCCCTATAGCCATCTATAGCCGAGACAAACTGAGATGGGATGAGCAAAAACCATCCAAACCTAACCAAACAACCACAGAATGTGTTTCGGATCCTTTCAACGAATTTGAAGTGTTGCGTGGATGTCCTATGGCTGCAACAGTCGACGTGAAAAGAGAAGCGATGCAGAAGAACCACTGACTGAAAAAATGAAACCAATGCATTGCAGCTTTGCATGGAGGAGGAGGAGGAGGAGGAGGCGGAGGAGGAGGATGATGATGATGATGATGATGAACATGAACATGAACATCTGCAATCCGCATTGCCACCAATCCCCCAGCACCTTGCGTGCCAACTGGCGGAAGGCCTGAAAAAGGTGCGATCTCGAAGAATAGAGGCGTAAGGCATGTTTTATTCTAGATTTCTTTGGCTGACATTGGCACAGCTTTGAACCATCAGACTTGCAAGAGAACACTCAGGTTTGAGGGATGGCGGCAGCAAACCCAGTGAAGCTCTAATGTTTCATCTCTGTGCCAGTTGTACCCTGTCTGGCTCAATCTCGCCTTGCCAATGTCTTTCGATGAGGCTGACGGGTCCACACCCAAGACTTTGTAGTAGTCCTAGGTCAACTAGTACCAAAATGGCGAACATGGTGTTAGGCCGCGGCATCTACATGACCAAAAAAAAGCAGAAGAATCACAGAGCGGCCAATGCTGCTATTTGTTCACCAAATGAATGCTGCTATTTGTCAGTCCAACTCCAGACTAAATCTAGTCTGAAAAGAGTGCATGTCTTTCTAATGCATTTCTTTGTCTAGCCCTTCCAGGGAAACTCCGCTTTTGAAATCCAGATTGCTTTAAGACTTTACGTCTTGCCTACATCACTTGATAACTTCTGAGTGAAACGACTCCAAACATAATCCAATCTGATACCATCTGTGTGCAAGTTGCGAACAGCCCAAGTTTCCGCTTCCATTCAGCTTCAAACCCAGGCAGCGGAGAAAATCCTGAAATCTAGCGCAGCAACTGTGTGGCTCTGGATGCACTTCGACAATAGTCAAACGATATTCGATCTTAAACGATTTCATAGTCAAAGTGCAAAGTTCAAAGTATGATTTTCCGAAATCTATTGTATCCTAGTGTCGCTCGTGATGGTTGTTTCTTGAGGCGCGTCAATCGGTTGAATCCAACAAGCGGGGCCATGGCAATGACAAAGACTGTGCGCTGGCAAAGGATGGAAAGGAATGGTGGCTTGCCTAATTCATTGGAACAACAAGCGAAGTTGGTTGACTTGATTTCTCAAGTGGTGGAGAAAAAGGACAGTCTCTCAGTGCTGTTCGATGCGCTGACTTCAGTGGAAGCTTTCAATAAAGGTATATGTCAGGCTGCCTCCAGACAGTATCCTACGCTGCGATTGCTATACGTGTTGATTTCACGCCATTGCGGACAGAATCTGTTCAACAGTTTCAAGCGAGGTGTTTCTGCGACCTTGAACATCCGAAATTGCGAGGTGCACCTGCAGGGCCCAGACCAAAGGTTCAAGATCCACCTGCATCCACCAGCAACATTGGTTGACTTTCCACATGGGGTTCCAGTGACACTGCTTCGAAGTTCGGTGGTGCCTTGTACCCCGAAAACGCCCAGCTGACCCCATGCCCTTTCTTCATCTTCCATCTGTGCCCAATCCTTTGCTGGGCTGGAAAGCGAGCCACAAGCACTCGGAAAAACTGGTGGGAACCACGTCGAGCACGCAGCATCTGCTACCACGTTGCGCAGCACAGGAATCCAAAATGTCGTGTCCATTGGGACCAACGTGACACCCAGAGTCTCACACTCGGTGAGCCATTTCTCCTGCTTGACAATGATGCAGCGGTTTTGCATCTTGGTGTGGCCACATTTGCGGGATAAGGAGCTATTCGCACGCGACAAGGAGCAATGCACACCCGCCGTTTCTGTGAAGCATTCGTTGAAATGCCCACGGTTAAAACTGCTGGAAGCGGATTGTGCCCCAGAAATCCGAAACCCCGTTTTGCAGTCCAGCTTGCTGTCAACTCCAAGCTCCAAATTGATGGCTGACACATTTAATATCCGCCGACCCCGGCCGACGCAAGGGGGAGCGCGTAAGGGAAGAAGAGGTATTGCGCTGCTACTACTTTTAAGCAAGCCTCTCAAACGGGCTAGAAATG
>Ga0126342_10003602_pt1 | contig 25720 bp, 19 predicted proteins | sample Cyp1metagenome_FD_92528 | JGI IMG/M metagenome (GOLD analysis project Ga0126342, IMG submission 92528) | Coral microbial communities from Lord Howe Island, Old Settlement Bay, Australia - Cyphastrea 1 metagenome | ecosystem: Host-associated > Invertebrates > Cnidaria > Coral ... | reverse complement strand
TTTCCTATCTTTTCGCGCATCTACATCTTCTTTCTTCTGATCTTTTCTCTTCTGACTCTTCTCACCTCTGCTTTTCAACTGTCCATATTGTCGGAAGTATAGCTTCTAAACTTCCTTCGAATATGTATGAATGAATCAAATCCATATCGTTTGTTTCTTTGGCTTTTGAATGGCTTAAACCAGTGATTTATGGATTCATGGATTATTACGAACTATTAACAATTCAAAACCATTCATCGATAGCTACGGATGTTAATTTTTGAATGTATTCATTGGTTTTTGGATCAATGCTACGGATTAAAGGATTGCTGATTATAAACATGGTGTGGTTTGTAAGCCACCTGTTTCAGATATGATATTAATTATTTTGATATTAGTTTAGTGTGTATATTTATATATACATAATATGTATACACATATATGTATACACATATATATATATATTATTTTGTATGCACATACATGTATACACGTATATGTATACACATATGTATACCCATTATATCCTCCATAAACCCTAGTGGAATTGGAATTATAAACCAACTTAGCTAGTTGAGGGGCACCACCTTGTACTTGGATTGGTTTACAAACCATTTAACTCAGTTTAATGGGGATACAATAGGGATATAATCGCATATAGTCAAATAAATGGGGGCCTTGATGGGATATATGATGGTTTGTAACCCATTTGGATATGCATCCCAGGCATTGCAAGCGCTTCATGACCCATTAATCCAGCTGTAGATAACCCACATATACTGTAAATGTATGTGTGTGTATATATATATATATTGTTACATCATACATTTATATATATATATATATACATCATATATAAATATACACATACATATGTATAAGTTTTACATATTTATATATACATATATATATATATATACAAACGGATTGTAATATGGTCACTGCCAGCTTACGAACTGAGGGTTTATGGTGCTTAATGCATATAGAGACATGGATTTATCCAGAGATTGGGTATACATTAAGGTTGCAATGTTGGTGAATACAATTTTGATATAGTGGGGCATAGTTTATAATTTAGTAAATTACAGAGTTAACGGGATATATGATAGTCTGTATTTGTTTTAAAGATAATTAGTGTGCAACGTTTGTTAAGCCACGTATATACATATATATATATATAATCATATATGTGGATATATTACACCATATCGTATGTACGAGGCGGTGTCCCAACAGCTATAAGTTGGTAAAAAAGGAACACATAGTAACTAGTTCGATTTATCTACCAGAAACCGAAGTGAATTGGGGTTCTTTGCGCCAACTTAGCAAACCTTAGAACATAGGTAAACGTTCATTATTCCCATGACTATTCCCATGAGAATCGCATGAATCTCTACTACATCCCCATTGGACCTTCATATGAGGTGTGGCGTACCCTCTGGTAAACTAACAGTTTGCTATTGAAAATGGCCATTTATAGTGGATTTTCCCATTAAAAATGGTGATTTTCCATAGTTATGTTAGTTTATTTGGAGGGTAATGGTTTTTTATAACCCATCTAGCGCGACCCCAATCCAGCTTGGACTCCCTGGATGCTGCAGGAGTCCTTAGCGCAAGGCGCTGTTGGGCGGAGCCGTGGGATCTTCAAAAACCCTGTTGGTTCAATGATTATACTGTAAATAAATAGGTGGCAAAATGATCATTAACCAATGGAACTTAATGGAACCCAATGAATGGAAATATCACCAGTTATATAGGTAAATATCTAGGATTTGTGTTTTTAATGTGTAAAATGATAATTAACCAATGAAATAATCAGATATCAAATATAATGATAATTACCCAATGATTTACTGTTTCGTTTAGGTCAATCTTACATGGATACTTTAATCCTTTAGTCTTTTGGTATTAATGGGAATATCTACGTTCACCAGCAATTTTGTTTTCATTTTTGCAGGGTATCTAAGATTGGCACTGATAAATAGTACTGCTGGAATAGTAATTGTTAGTTACCAGTAGTTCAATGCTGTTAGTTCCCATGTGAGGAGTGTTCAAAACATTTCAAAAGCCAACACTTGGGTGGTTGATGAGGATATGGGACTTCTGTTCTTAAGCAACGAGTATAAAGGGATGATAGCGATAGACCCAACTTTCGAAGTGAAGTACACAAGGATAAGATCGAAGAGGAACTGAGGGCCAAACGCCGGCTCTCATTTCTTCACTTTAGTGGAGAGAGAGGACTACCCTTTGGTAAACTAACATAACTATGGAAAATCACCATTTTTCATTGGAATAACTCACTATAAATGGTGATTTTTCATATTTATGTAACAAATTACCAGAGGGTATATGGATGTGATGTCTTAAGGCCCGGCACCAAGGATTCATGTGGTTCCACTGCCCCTGCCCCTGGCATGGAAAGAAAACCCAAGCTGCTGGAGAACGAGGAGTCGGACTGGCGCGAAGACAGCCTCGATGTTTGAGCAACGAAGCAGGGGAGATCATTTGGAGGTTTCCACAGCCATTGGGGGTACCCCTTAAATGGATGCTTTATAATCCACCTATAACCCACCTATAACCCACTAGAATCCATAATAATCCACTAGTAATCAACTAAAATCCATGATCTGGTTGGTGGTTTGGAATCATGGAATTTTATTTGTTTTCCCATTCAGTTGGGAAGTTCATCATCCCAACTGACTTTCAGTCCATGATTTTTCAGAGGGGTAGGGCTCAAGGACCAAAAAGTAATGAAAAATCCCCATCTAAAATATGGTTTTTAGATTTGGGGGATCAAATCGTAGAATAAATGGATGATGTCATGTATATACCCTATTATATACCCCAAATGGATGATTTGGGGGTACCCCCGATGATTTGGGGGTACCCCAAATGTTTTAGGAAACCACCATTGGGTCCGTGGAGTCCGGTGATCAAACCTCGCAGGCACCAAGGCAAAAATGGTAATGCATAACACCCTAGCCCCTTCGAAAAACATCAAGGCCAAGGTGGAATAATAAGAATTGAATTCTATTCTGATTTGGATATTGGTATGCTCTTGGTAAGCCATTGAAATGAACCAGTTTGAAGCAACGAGCTTTTTTTAGCGATGTAGATCCACCATGTTCATCTTCGGTTGAATCACCTCAATAGAAAGATCCGCGTGACAATCGACAAAAAACTCCGACAAAAACGGCTGAATTGAACACTGCTCAAATCAAGAGCTTTTAAGTTGTTTGGTTTCTTGGAGACATGCTATTTGTTTCTAAAGCTGTAAAGCTTTTACAGCTGGGATCAAAGTGAACCTTTGTGAATGCTCGGGGGGATGACTTTATGGTTGGTTTATTCATCAAAGACGGGATATTCACATACAGAATTGGGCTGGGTATTTACTGGGTAAGATAATCGGTGAAGGGTTGATTGAAATCAGGTTTTCGTTTGCTACTGTGGATAGTTACGACATATATTTCATGAAATATCATTCATGAATATCAATTTTTATATCCCCATCCTTTTCCAATTTAAAAATTGATTCCCATTGGTTAAATAAAAAATATTCCCATCAATATTCCCATTGGTTAAATCATCGCATGCTCGCCATGCGCCATGCGAGGCCTCATCTTGAAGCAGGCCGCCTCCTCGGAAGAAGACGGCGACCTGCGCGCGGCCGGCGAAATGTGCGCCGAAGCTTCGCAGAGCGCCGGGCGGTGATGGTAAGATTGGTTTTCCCATGAAAGACGGGACAGGATGGGGCCCCTAAGATAGCTAAGTTGTTTTATAAATGGCTGAATTCTATGGTTTATGGTAGATATAACTATAGTTAATGGTGGTTATAATGGTTTATAAACCAACTTATAACTGGGGGGGCCCATCCTGTAAGTTGACCACGAAAACATTGGTTTAAACAAACAAAAAAATGAGATTGAGAGAAATGTTGGCTTAACCGGCTTAACCACGAACAGCATGTGAATTTATCTCAAAAAACAAGGTGACTTACATGGACAAAATTCAACATGGAAACCATGTTCATGACCATTTCCAAATGCAGAAACTCATCTACTGGACACCATCACCCTCGGGTTACGTGTTGAATGTAGACAAGGTAGAATCATCGGTTTTTTCGGAGTTTCACCATCACAACTACAATCAAGATATAGATAGCCAGGCTGATTATTCCAGTGATTTTTCACACTGCCAACATTATTCTATAAGAATGTAACCAGTTATAAGATGTCATTCTTCATACAATCATAAAATGTCATAAACATGTTGAAGAATGGACTATTCCACCACTAAGATAGCCAATACTCATTGGTTTTTTACAACAATTTTCAATGTTTCAATTCCAAATTTTCATGGGTTGCTCGCATTCTTTGAACCACCATGTGATTGAACTTGCTGAAGGTTCGTTTTTCCCCATTGGTGTATCCACTATTTCGGGGATCTATTGGTGACTTGCTGCATCTTTCATGGCACCCAAAAAAGCAAATCCAAGTATTTTGCCTTAAATCCCCATGTGATATCATATGGAATTTTATATGGCTCAAGTTCAATGATTAAAAGAAAAACAAATCCGATGTTTGCTCATGGTTTGATTAAACTTTATATGGTTCAATGGTAGTTTCTTTAGATGGGGATCCCCAGTGGTCACCTGACGGGTTTCATACTAACATGCTCCATGCTTTTGGATGATTTGGAGCTAGCCCCACTTTAAACCTGCAAAAATTTCCATCTGGTTGGTGGTTTGGAACATTTGGATTAGTTTTCCATATATTGGGAATTTCATAACCCCAACTGACTAATATTTTTCAGAGGGGTCGGTATACCACCAACCAGCCATGTTTTTTCTTGGCTGTTTACCATGTCGACTGGGCTCCAGGTACCTCACGGCTGGAAAGCATCGCAAGGCGGTGGAAATCTTTGTGAAGATCGCGGCGCTGGACAGTTTGATTGAGGTGCCACGGTGTGAGATGATGAATGGTTCAATTCTTTGGTGATTAATGGTGGTGATCTTCATGGTGATTCATGATGATGAATGGTGATTTTCATGGTGATTAATGATGAAGTTCATGACCTTAATGATGGTTAATGGTGATTAGTGGTTGATATACCCTGGTTGGTTGATGAATTGGAAAGTTTATAGTATATACATGTATATACCATATACCCTCTGGTAAACTGTCCCATAACGAACTGGAAAGATCCACCATGCTATTAATGGGTAAATCAACTATAAATTGACTGCGCCATTTTCAAGTTCGCAAAGTGTTTGTTTATCAGAGGCTAAAACATATAGACGGCTTTGTCTGAAAAATGCTATCCCCAAATTTTGTATGTGCAAATTGGTGAGTTATGAGCAGTGGCTGCGAGCTAAACCCCTGGCTGCTGGTTGATGAGAACAGTTCATGGGGATTTCACCACGATTTTTTTTGGGGTTTAACCATGATATATGAGTGTAAACTATATATAGTATGCCCATGTTATTGTTTATATTTAGTAAATATGTAACTATATACAGTATACCCATGATATATGTAACCACTATTTATATTTATACACTATTTATAATATGGGTATATGAGTGTATGCAACTGATAAATGATGGTTGGTTGATGATTAGTTGGGGGATTATACTAGCCTTTATATATTGGGGATTTTTTAAAGGCTTACGCCTGACAGCCGGGCGCCGGCAGAGAAATGGCCGGACGCGCTCCCTGGTCGTGCGTATGATGCGTACTGTTGGCCCAGCTTGGGGCAATGTTGGCCTATCTTGAAGGCTATGTGGACCGATCTTGAGGCCTATGTCGGCCGATCTCGAGGCCTATGTGTGGGCCCATGTTGACCCATGTTGAGCCAAAAGATCCGAAAAATGGGAACAGCAAGAAAACACTGTAAAACGCAGGATATTTTGATGGTCGGCGGCCTATCGGGGCTATGTTGACCCACCTTGGGGCTATGTTGGCGTATCTTGAGGGCAACGTGGGCCCATCTTGGGGCTATGTTGGCCCATCTTGGGCCTATGTTGGGGCCATCTGGGGCCGATGTTGGGGCATCTTGGGGCTATATTGGGGCATCTTGGGGCTATGTTGGGCGATCGTGTGCGATGTTTGCCATTGTGCAAGAACATGTTGAATGGCACAGGGCCAAGAAACACAGTAAATTACAGGGGGATCTGTCGACACGCACACCCTACCGCGAGGTCGGCGGCGGGGGGGGCCAGCGTATATAACCTTCGGTTACCACCGAAGGCCCTCCGGGCAGCACACGCGTCCAGGCCGGCGCCCGGATTGAAGGGCTACGCCCCCTGCCGCCTTGAGGGGATTGACGTCTTGCAATTGGAAACGAGTAGAACAACAGCTCGTTTGTGCTTGTCAATTGGAGGGCAAATTTGGTGCCCGCAGCTGTGCTGTCTCAAGCTCCCACACGGTCTGTAGCTTGTGCGTGGGGCTGATGTGCCCTGGCAGATGGTAACGGCAGGGTGCATGATGACAGAGTCCAGTCTGTAAGGGTCTTGTTCATGTGAAATCATTTGGAGTACATAGAAGAAAAACCATTTGTTTGTACGTTGTGCACTGACCGAGGGTAAAGAAAAGGAAGGTCCTGAAGAAGGGGAAGAAGGACAGACCGACCAACCGGAAGGATTTGCCTGCTTGATCTTCTCTCGGAAATCATCAGAGAGTGCTGGTTGCGCAGGGCGCATGGGATGAACAATACGGAGAATGGAATGAAAACTGGTGGAGTGAGGAGGCCAGGGCGAAAGGCCAACTCAGCCACCAGAATGAATCTGGGAATTTGCAAGGCAACCGAGACACCCACCGCAGTAGCTGCCACGGAGGCCGGAGTGTGATGTTGCATTTCGACGGTACTAGTTATAAAGCTGCACAGACCAGGGCACCTCCGAAGCGGAGGCATGCGCAGGCGAAAAGCACTCTATTTTGTGAAATCGGATCGACACATCTACAGAGCATGCATCTATTTTCAACTTGAAATCTTCATTTCTGTTGGGTACATGTCTACAAGGTGGCCCCCCCAGTGACATGTTTGTTGGTTTATAAACCCCATTAACTCTAGTTATACCCTCTGGTAATTTAGCATAGCTATTGAAAACGGCCCATAAAAATAGATTATTTACCTATTAAGCATGGTGATCTCCATAGCTATGTTAAATTACCAGAGGGTAAGTATCAAAAACCATAGCTGGTTGGTGGCTTGGAACATTTTTTATTTTCCATTTCATATATGGGATGTCATCCTTCCCATTGACGAACTCCATCATTTTTCAAGATGGTTATTGCACCACCAACCAGATAGTGATTGGAGTTAGTTGCACCAATTGAGCGATTTCCTGGCCGGGGCCCCACCTTCCGTTGTTTTCCCGGGGATACTTCCCCAGGTGGTTCGGCAGTTGCCCAACACCGAAGTGCCCTTGTTGCAGATGGCTGCGAAGGCAGAGCAGTGAGGAGATTTGTTTGAGAAAAAAACATATAAGGTGGTGCCCCGTAGTTAGCTATGTTGGTTTATAACTCCAATAACTAGGGTTTATAGAGGATAATTATAACTATAGTTACTATGGTTTATAAACCAACTTATAACTAGGATACTAGCAAGGATATTCCCTATACATGTATATATATATATATATTGTCAGCTCTCTTTGGTTTTGCTAGGTTACCCTCCGGCAATCAAAAACGGCAATAAACAATCCCCGAACCAAAAATGGAGGTTTTATTCAATGGGAAAATTATCGAAGTACATACATAGTAGATTTGTTTTTCCAGCAAACCATGTTTGATTGCCAGATGGTATACAGGATTGGTCAAGCAACTATTCCACTTGAAGGGATGCACATTCACTTGCCGGCTATTTTTATAATTCACTATGGTGCCAAGGTTTTGATCACTAGCCAAGTGATGGTGCAACACATATTGAACATGCAAGGGGGAGGGGCACGGTTTCATGCTAAAAGAATTACCCTCTGGTTAACATAGCTATGGAAGATGTCTCACTAATTTACCTATCAAAATTGTAGAATTCAATAACCATTTGAAATTACTGGAGGGTGTGTAAGCGACAAGTTGGCAATCCAGAATGATGATGCAGGCAGTTTTTGTTTTCATCGTGGCATCTCGCTGAAGTTCTCTACCCTGTCTCGGTAATAGGATCAACGTCATTCTTTTTGGTTGGATTAAACATACCCTATGGATCCAAAAACTGTCTGAGAAGGTACTTAACCCTTCAAATTATAGTAAATTATACCCCAAACACTTACTGAGAAGGTACTTGGATCCATAGGGATAGTAAGTCTGCATGTTGCGCAATACTTTTTGCCAGTTGTTCCAACTCATAGGTCAGTGATAGCCGCTTCTGGAGGCTGAATTCGTCATGTTGCCTCTAGCTCTTTACCCAATTAACCATCCAAACGTACCGTTTGGGAGTTTGGAGCAGCGCTGCTGACCAAGTTAATGGTATTGAATCATTATGTTCATTTTCCCAATATGAGCAGTGGCTGCTAAACCCCTGGCAGGGTTGATGATTAGTTGGGGGATTCTACTAGCCTTTATATATTGGGGATTATGATAATCCAAGAACGGGGAATCCCTATAAAACCAACCACAATGGAATGATAGAGGGATTATGAACACATGAACACATATGTGTCCCATATGATTCCCTGTTTTTGTTGATAAAACCGAGTTCAAAATTGGTTTCCATACAAACACCATTTTGAACATATGTTTCCCATATGATTCCCATTAGATGTTTCCCATATGTTTCCCATATGATTCCCAATCATTTTGCATGCCATGTCAATCCATATGTTTCCCATATGGTTCCCAATCATCCCATATTGACATTCCCAATTGTCATGTCAAGTTGCACCCGACTTGCTTCGCTTGCTTCGCTCGCTTCGCCGGGGAGGCCTTCCGGCAAAATAGCAACTATGCCTTCGCCAAGGAGGTGGGTCAAGTTGGTCTTGGATTTCACCAACTGGTTGGATGGTAAATCGTAGGGAATCGAGGGAAAACCATGGGAAAATCATCGTAAAATATGGGAAAGCACATCTGGCTGGTGGTTTCAAACTAGTTTAGTATGGGGTAATGTTGGTTAATGATGGTAAATCATGGTTAATAATGGTTCATAATCACTGGTTGGTGATTTCAAACATGGCTTTTATTTTCCATTTCATATCCTTCCCATTGACTTTCATATTTTTCAAGATGGTTAAAACCACCAACCAGCCAATAGCTGGATGGTTTATAAGGGAAAACCCATCTATAAATGGATGATTTAGGGATACCCCCATTTCAGGAAACCTACAGTTCTTGGGAGAAATAATGGGTTAGCCTCCAGTAAAGTAACATGACGATCCTGGCAGATTGGGGTTGGAAGACTAGTTTCCACTGAAAATGGGTGATTTTCAGGGTCGAACTGTTCATTTACCAGAGAATATACTTGGAGGATCACTCCATTGTCCAGCTGATTAGTGCTATACTTGAATCTGTCGAACTGGGTGGTGATTTCATCCACTTTTTGGGTGGTAAAAGTGATTTATAAATGGGAAAAATAGTGGGAAAACAGTCTATAAATGCTCTTTAATGAGAAAACCATACATGGATAATTGTGTTTTATTGATCACCCACCATAGATATTTAGTGAGAACACCATCTAGAAATGGAGATATAATGAAAATCTAATGGATTCTAGTGGATTGTAATGGATGCTAATTAGCTTTTATATACCCTCTGGTTATTTAACATAGCCATGGAAAATGGCCCATTTATAGGTGTTGATTCTCCATAGCTATACTTGGAGGATCAGCCCACTTTCTAGCTGGTTTTCGTTGGCTTTGAATCTGTAAGTGGGATATCTATTGAAACAAAAAAACGCGTTTTTATCGTTAATCCATAGATATCTGGGTAAAGTATAACCACAAAGCGACCTCACTGGAATGATGGTTAGATTTCTGTGAATTATCCCAATGTAGTTTTTTTTCAGTTTAGTGAATTACTGTAATTTAGCCAAATATATAACTGGTGCCCCATAATCAGCACAAATGGTGCAACTAACTCCAATAACTGTTGGGTTTATGGTAGGAACTACGTAGTTAATGGTGGTTATAGACCAACTTAGAACTGGGGGCCACCTTGTACATAACCTGTGGTATGACAGGGGAACTTGTTTTAGGTGGCGACTAGTCACTTACATTATCACCCAGGGAAAACGTGGAATGGTGAATTGACTGTAAAAAAATGTACGTAGTCAAAAGAAATGAATCATCAAAAATGGGAGTTCTGGGGAAACTGACTAGATTGGTAGTTTAACGCGGTTTTATTTGTTGCATTTTTTGGTAGGAATGTATTAACAATCATTGAACTAAGAGATGAAGAACATTGTTTTGTTTAAAGGATGGTTGATTGACCATGATATTATATCATATCATACTCATATATATATATTACATATATATATTATACATATATATATATACACATATATATACATATATATATATATACGCCGGATAACCCCCCTTAAGGGGCTTTTAATAACCGGTGCTTAATAGAGCATGATCAGTCCCACTTACCGTTCGTGGGACTCTTCCAGGATGTGTCATCCGAGACCGAGGGGCCAAAATTTAGAGGTTATAAATCGCAAAACCAGTTGAGGCATCACATGCAAAGCTGGTGTAGAATATAGATTTTAGCAGAAAAACATGGTGAGTTAACCACCTTTAAGCAACAAACATGGGGAGTTTTAGTGATTTATGATAAGTTGGTGGAAGTCAGTAGGTTAATCTTGTGCAATCTCTAATCTAATTCCACTGGGTAAATTTGATCACGACCGAACCCTGTTCTCCCGAACCCTGGAATCATAACATCATTTTTGGATCAACAGCTGCAAAGAAAGACATTGCAGCTTTGTCGATGTATGTGGCGGGTTGTGTTTAGGTCGTGTGACTTGGACAAGATCCATACGGGATGACCAAGGAGTTGTTGCTGATTACCTGCTAGAAGTTGAACGATCGACAGCACAGCTGCTTCTGAAAAAGGAGAATTCAGGCATTATTTTCCAATGAGAATTTGAAGATTGCTTGTGCTTTGGTGACGGCAATCGGAGGCCTAGGATATGCCAGAATCCACGCCCTAGGAGCATTAGCTGGAAAGCCCGATCAGAATCATTGGCCATCAATAGCTTCATGGAGCTAGTGGCAGCCAACCGCCGGCTGTTGCTATCAGCGTTTCGAGTGTTGGGCTTCGACGTGATTTGGTGACGCAATGCAGCTAAATCAAGGAACACCTTTGGTGAGGTCGTTTTCCGCGATGGGGGAACTTTCGAGCGAATGACAAGTGCTCCCAGGGCATCCAATCCCTACATTGGTTTAAAGTGAAATCAACAGGAAAACCCTACATTCACTGTTGATGTTAATGAATTAAACCCATGTTTGGTTTAGATGGAAACCTTACATGAAAACCTTATATGGATTGGTTTGGTGGACAATCTACATTTAGGAATAAAGCCAATGTTTTCATGTAAATTGTCCATCTAACCAATCGATCTTGAAATATTTGTATATAACAGATGTTCACGTTGTGTTTCCATCAAAAGGAACCAACAATTGTGGATGGGTTTCATTTCTTACCCTTTGGCAATCAACCGTGGCAACTGAACATCTTCACGCATAGACGATGTTCCATGGGTTTCCCATATATACATGATATTCCGCATATATATATATACATACATATATTTCATATGATAATATGTATATGATAATAATAATAATAGTAGTAGTAGCAGTAGTAGTAGTAGTATTAGTAAAAAACATATATATATATATATACATATTATAGATGATTGTAGATGATTTTCCCCACAATTTCGATGCCCATTTAGCTGGAGATTTCCCCAGCCATGGCCAGACCATCCTGAAGCTCAACGATGTGGGACAGTGGGAGCTCCCAACGGACTTCCCTACGCACTTCCCAACGGATCCATTGCTCCAAAAAACTGGCCTACAAGGTAGTGCCACCCCAGTGAAATGTTTGTTGCTTTATAAACCATAGAAATCCATATAGATATATAATGACATATAATGATACATATATAGACATATAAACCATAAAAACCATGGTAACTACAAATATATGATGTATAATGATATCTGTATCTACCCCCAAGTTATGTTTGTTGGCTTATAAACCAGAGATCCATAGTATTTGGATGTATTTGGTTTAATATATCTACCATAAACCCAACAGTTTTTGGAGTTGCACCAACTTATCGATTCAGCTCACTGGGGCACCACCTTTCTTAAAAATGGGAGTCGAGGGATTAGGCATTACAAATTTCCGTTCCTCTCACAATAAACTTCTCCGTATGGGAACCCGATTCATGAATAGATCTATAATGTTGAACCATGGTTTCTAGGGAGCTTCATATGAGGGAGCTTGATGCTTTTGTGTTGCGGCAAGCAGAAAAATCGACTCGCAAACATGTTTTCTTCCGGAAGGAACAATGTAAGAATGGCCGTGGGTATGTGGCAATGTGGCAATGTGGCACACTCAGTCATGAGATATTCTTGAGAGCTATACTGATATATAGATTTGTTACGCTTGGGGAGTTTAGATGGCATTATCACTCATCCAACCCAAAGTTCAACTTTATTGTCAGGTGGGTTTGTCTAAAAATAAGGTACCCATCACTTGTCCGGGTCAATGATCTCTATGAAAATGACCATTTGGCAGTATACATGGTTTTCAGACACACCTGTATCAAAAAAGCAATGTGGACGCGGGCAAGTACAGGTACGCATCCCACTTCAGAACGCAGCAAGTGGCAGCTGGCAGCAGAGTAACGGTTAACTTCTTTGTAGGCACTTCAATGTGGTTGTACTCTAAAGTGTTACCCCCTGGTAAATTAACATAGACCCTGAAAATCACCAATTTTTAATGGAAACTAGTCTTCCAACCCCCATCTGCCAGGGTCTATGTTAATTTACTGGAGGGTAGATGTCCATAAAAATATGGCCAAATACGTATCCGTAAGCCCCAAGGGTGAGATTTCTTGCTGACTAGAAAACAATTTGGGTTTGTTTGCAAATAGCACTCTCCATGGTTTATCATCATTTTCTCGTGAAAACTGCCATTTTGGGGTGTCCCTGGTGTCCCTCATTTTCGATAAAAAAAACCATCCCATTCACCAACCATGACTGGGGGTCAGAAATTACATTCATCGCATATAATTATCCAATAATAAATCTGTATTGGGGATTGTATATTATTAGTTGGGTTATATGATGTATATTATATTATGATGTATATTATTATTATCCAATTTGTATTGGGGTTTACCTCATGATGTTCCTTTGTCTTACTTCCAGCAAAAGATTTTGGGTGTAGGACGCAGGCATCCTTGCATTGGCCGTGGTTCTCTTGGCTTTCTGCTGCAGAATGTAGATACCGAATTTTCATGAAATGACATGAGGATGTCTCAAATACAATCCCATGGTTTATCATCATGTTTCACCATTTCTTGCTTAGAACTGCAAACATATATAGGAGCTTGGAAGGCACTCCTTGACCCACAGTCAACCGTGGTCGACTTGTTCAACACTGAAAACCGAGCTGATCGGCAACTTGATTCATATGCCAAAGCTAGGAAGATGTGTAGATGTGGTCAACAACCAGGTCTTCACCTTTAGCAACCAGCAAAAAAGTTGGAAAAAGGAATTGAATTCCTCCAAACATGGAAGAAGCTCATGGAGGTTTCTATTTTTAGGGATGGTTATACAAAAATCATCGTTTAGATCACACCCTGCCTTGACATATCGATGCCATGTGGCTACCATTCCTCATGCTCGCGGCATCCGCCGCTGACGTAGTGGAGCAGAACTGCCTGCTGCAGACGCCACAGCAGACGTACCTTGAGCTGCAATCAAGTGCGCGCTGACCAATTTGACCCTGGATTGATTAATCAAATTAATCCAATCGCCCTCCCATATATGTGATTTTATATGTTTTTATCCCAAACAAAAAACATATGGTTTCTGGGGTGTTTTTTTTTTTTAAGGGGATGGGACCAGTTATTTACTAAGGTTTTTTACAGCTTTCAACCATCATTGGCGTTTTAGGCAGCTAAAACATGTGAGCAGAATTGACAAGTGATGGTTCATTGATGGTTGATTAGTTTTTCTAGGAAGAGTTATACTACTATCATGAATGAACAACCATTATTGGGGTGTCAAAATTAATCATTAATGAAACACATGTTTTTCGTAACCCCAAGTTGATACTTGGTTTATCGTTAGTTATGGAACCCATTCTGGGGCTCCTGTTCTCAACCAGCCTGGCTCTCCGCAATGCACCTGCTCATCATTCCCTGTAGAAACACCTGTGCAAACAATACATGGACACCAAATACATACATATATACATATACCTATACCTATACATATACCTATACATATGCATACGCATATACATGGTACAAATGCATTGTACAAATGCATGGTACATGGTACATGGTACTGGTACATGTACATGTACATGTACAGTAGATGTACATGTATATGTGTATATGTGTATGTATATGTATATGTATATGTGTACATCACGCACACAGACACACACACACATATATATATATATATATATTATACATATACAAAAGATGACACCAGTTAAAGGATGGTGACCATTCTTCCTAGGAAAACTCTGCACCTTGAGGCAGATCACTGGGCGGTTGAAGCTTGCAGCTGCCATCGAGGAACCTGCACCTTGGCGGAAATTTTGTTGCGCATCGCTGGTGCCCCAGGTCGGAATCCAAGAAATATGAGAATTGACCTACAGGAAAAGTTGGTTGATACTCTCTGGTAAACTAACATAGCTATTGAAAATTACCCATTTATAGTGAGTTTTCCCATTAAAAATGGTGATTTTCCATAGTTATGTTAGTTTACCAGAGGGTAACAGTTACATAGTAAAATGATGTAGAATACATAGTTGATGATGGTTGATAGCTGATGAACCCTAGATTGATAGTTGATTACAATAGATAGATATCAACTATGGATATATGTGGATTCCTACTTGATCATAGTTGTTTGAAGTTTGCTAAGTAGGTTATCAACTATCATCAACTACGGAGAACAACTAAGTCGTTTAGCCAATTTTAGCCAAGTTAGCTAAGTTGCTTGAACTAAGTAGGTTAATGATTGGATTGATGGTAGTTTTATCGAACTAGTGGGTCATCCGTTGCTGGAAATATAGGTTGGTCCAGAAGTGAGACCTGGGGAAATTGACTGCATGGGCACATAGGGACTCATGCTAACGAATTGGTTGCAAGAAAATGGCCACTTACGAAGCTAATCAGCCAAAGATGTATCTTTTTTTTTGGACGATTAACGCCCTAAACACCACTTACTGTTTGGTGGTTTGGAACATTTTTTATTTTCCCATATATTGGGAATAATAATCCTAACTGACTTTCATATTTTTCAGAGGGGTAGGTATACCACCAACCAGTTTACGAATGGTTCTAAATGCGGTTATCATTACATGAATGGTGGAGAACTGCCGCCATTGGGAATGATACCAACCAAAGCTAATTTGGCCACGAGGGTTTACATGATGGCCACGAGATTTTGGGGTAGCCTATCTTCTTACAAACCCATAAATATATATATATATATACTGGTTGGTGGTTTGGAACATGTTTTATTTTCCATTTCATATATGGGATAATCCTTCCCATTGACTTTCATATTTTTCAAGATGGTTATTGCACCACCAACCAGTATATATACAAATACTACAAATGCTTCAGCAACCATTTAAGACATATAATTTTTTGAAAAGGTCTCTAAAATGTCTCATGGTGTGGTATGGGAATGTTTCCCAAATATCGCAAGTTGTAGCCATATAGCATCATATAGCACTATATGCTGTGTTTTTTTTCAATGGATTGGTTGAAGGGAAAATCTTAAGCGGAAACCATAGAATTTCCCATTACATACCCTCTGGTAAACATACAAAAAGCTATTGAAAATTGCCATTTATAGTGAGTTTTCCCATTAAAAATTGTGGATCTTTCCATAGTTATGGGACAGTTTACCAGAGGGTATAATTATAGTATATACTAAGTATACTATAAACTTTCCAATTCATCAACCAGGGTATATGAACCACTAATCACCAGTTTGCCCATCATTAAGGTCATGAACTTCATCATTAATCACCATAGATTTTTTCAACATTCATCATCATTAATCACCATGAAAATCACCATTCACCATCATTAAATTAATCAATAGTATATACTATAAACTGTCCAATTCATCAACCAACCAGGGTATATTAACCACATTTAACCACCCAAACACCATTAATCACCATTAAGGTCATGGGCTTTCCATGGTTTTTTCCCTTCAACCAATCCATGGATTTTTGTTGCCATGATCCAACGCAGCGAGCTGCTGAAGTGACGTCAATGTGTGTTTTTCCCCTTCAAAACATATGGTCATACCGCAAAAAATCCATTTAAATGGAACGAAATATATGGTGTATATATATAATATACATATATATATATATATTTATATACGTATATATATTATATTATATTACATGTTTTATATTATAGACAAAGAGTCACAAGTGTCAAGCAAATGAGGGCCAAAACCTACCATTATGGAGCCTTGAAGGAAGGCTGATGACCTGAGGACCGATGTGAAGACTTCGTATATGGCCAAGCAAGCTTAATCAGTGCTTGAAGGATCACTCCACTTAGTAACTGGTTAGTAAGTGGGCTTACCCAGTTATATATATATATGGGATAACCCCACTTAAGGCAGTTGCTAACTAGGCGAATAAAAAACCACTTTAACCAGTATTTTTAATGTGGGATAATCCTCCAAGTGATGGGGAGAGCATCAGTTCGGGTTTGGTACTTGGGCTTAGTTGTTGGAAACACCCATGAAATTGGGAATTCAAATGCAATTGATCTGCATTGTATGTTATGACATGTTATGACTATAATCAATTCAGCGAATCAGCGTTGGGAGCTATCAATATCTATCAATTATCCAGATTGATTCGACCAGCCGTAAGTCATTTCCATGGCAACTTTGATTTAAAATGTTTAGGTTTCGGTCCCAGTTTTATGCCCTGAGCCCTCCAAACTTCCTGCTATATCTTCTCTCATCTAGTCCGATGTTTGTTGATGAAATATCAATTAAGCGTTGCATATGGTATTTGTTCTTAATCTAGTAATTCATTTGTTGGTTAAATTTCATGTTTGTTGATCAAAGCTCATTTTGCAGGTTACCTTCTGGTGATTTAAAATAGCTATTAAATAGTGGTTTTCCATAGTGCAAATTGTTAGTTTACCAGAAGGGTAACCATAATTATCGGGATATTATTACCATTTTGTAACCATTATATAACCACTATTATAAGCATTTATAGATGGATTTTCCACGAAATAAACCATCCATTTTTGGGATACACCACGGTGGTTTCATCGTCAGGTGCTGCCACTTAAGTCGTTGTCCAACGCTTCAAAAGATCTTGTCCGAAGCTTTGAGGACCGCGGGTAGACTGGGAAAATGTGCAATGATTTTATGGTTCTTTTCATAGGGAAAAAAACAATGGCAAAATGATCATTAACCAAAGGAACCCAATGAATGGAAATATCATCAGTTATATTGACTATATCTAGGATTTGTGTTTTTAATATGTAAAATGATAATTACCCAATGACCTTACTGTTTTTCTAGGTCAATCTTAGATGGGTAGAAACTAATCCTTTAGTCTTTCGGTATCAATGGGATTATCTACGTTCACCAGCTAAGAATTTGTCATTTTTTGCAGGGTATCTAAGATTGGCGAGGTTTTTTAAATATCTGGTTGGTGGTTTGGAACATGAATTTTATTTTTCCATTCAGTTGGGAATTTCATCATCCCAACTGACTTTCACTCCATCATTTTTCAGAGGGGTAGGGCTCAACCACCAATAATATATGAAAGTTTCCAATCATATGGTATGTTCATGTATTTTCCCACTATATTTCCATTAGAATAGCCATTAATGAGCCATGTGTTTTAATATGGATCAAGCCATGTGAAAACCACTGGTATACCACCTCGAGGCAACGGTTAAATCCCGGGAATGGAACGTTTATACCACCTATAAATAAAGTGCTGCTGACTGGGGGATGGTAAACATATATGGCATTGCTCTACACACATAAAACTGTTTTTTTTTAAAAAAATAGGTCAAATATGGTAAAATGACATCATTAGCCGATGGAATCCAATGAATTGGCAAAAACTGTTTACTGTATGTCATTGGCAAAATGATCGTCCATTGGTATAATGTTTTCTGTTTTTTAATCATGAATTGACCAATGAAATGATTTTTAAATGGATGAGGTAAAATGATCATTAACCAATGAAATAGTGCAATATTTTTAGAAAGATTAGCAGGCAACATGATCATTCATCAATTGATGAGGTTATAAAATGTTACAAAAAACCAACCATTTTTTCATCCCAGATTTATGGTGATAGAAAAACGGGATGCACGGGGATATACATTTTGAAAAAAACCAGCAATGTGACATGGAGTTGCAGGGTTACCCAGAAATGGAGGATATGGCATACTCTCTGGTAAACTAACGTAACTATGGAAAATCACCATTTTTAATTATGTTAAATTACCAGAGGGTAATTGATAAAATTTGCCAATAATTGTCAATAGGCAGCATGATTATACACCATTGGAATGGCATAGCCTACGGACCAGCCCAAATGCGTCAAATGTGATCAGAAAACACAACCACTTTGGTGTTTGGTTGCTGAGAGTTGGTATTTTGTTCTGTTCATTGCTTGCCACGGGTTGCAGTTTTAATTGAGGAGTATGGAAGAAATCCCACTGCCATGGCGGCTACATTAATTGGAAACCTTTATGAAACCTTGTGAGTCCTCTGCCACGAACCAATGTTGGAAGTCTGGCCTGATTTGCCTATGGCAATTTGACTAAAGATCGACAATCGTCTTACCATTTGGTAATCAAACATGGCAATGACAAATCCCCATCTATACAGAAGTGTCCACCTTTAATGGCCTATTTATAGTGGAGTTCGAGAAGTGCCATGTTTGATTACCGGAGGGTAAAAGACATTGGATTTGTCCATTGTCATTGATTGCCAAAGGTTCAGGAAACTGTTCCAGCAAATGGCCATATGAGGACAGTAAACACGCATGCTGTAGTTCCTTCACAATAGAGGGGAGTGGGTTTCATATTTTCAAGATACTATGCATCGATCATATCTGGTTGGTGGTTTGGAACATGGCTTTTATTTTTCCATTCAGTTGGGAATTTCATCATCCCAACTGACGAACTCCATCATTTTTCAGAGGGGTAGGCTCAACCACCAACCAGCATCCATCATATGTTTGCTGCTTGATCACCATGTTTCATATTGGTACCGGTTTGAATCCTTTCTGCTGTTGGTGAACTTTGACATTTCTATCAAGGGTGCTTGTCTTTGTCAGAGCAGCGCCCAAAATTTTCCAATGACATCCATTCGGTCCATTTGTAGTGCTTGAGAGGGGTTACCAATTCCTACTGGTTGGATCTTCAACTTCTTCTTTTTCAATGGGTCATTTGGTGTTGCGCCATCAATTCGCATAGCATTCGCCAACATCGTCCCCGTATAGCGACGGGATAGCGAGGGGATGATTCATTCTGCTGTAGTTGTTTTGTTTTAATATCATCCTACTGTCATCCGATGTCAATGATTATCCTATCTCAAGCTATATATTCTCCCTATAATGTCCGAGAACGGATGGTTGATCAGTGGCTTTACCCTCTGGTACACTGTCCCATAACTATGGAAAGATCCACCATTTTCAGTGGGTAAATCCACTATTTCTATGGTCATTTTCAATAGCTATGTTTGACATAACCAGAGGGTATTATCCATTATATCCCCTATAAATCCCTATAAATCCCCATAAATCATCATAAATCCCCATAAATCATCATAAATCCCCATAAATCATCATAAATCCCCATAAATCATCATAAATACCCATTATTAGGAGGGTAATCCCCCATGTTTCATGGTTAAACCCATCATGAACCAAGCATGAACCGGGCTTGCCCGGCCGCGTTTTTACGGCCTCATTCCTCCAGGAGATCAACGAGCGTGAGAGGATCAGGACGAAGCCTGCATGTTCATCCACCCAAATGTAGTATCATGAGTTTTAATCCATACCATATACAAATAATATATATATATATATATAATACATTATATTATAGTATATTATATTATATTATATTATATTATTTCTATACGTTGATATCGCCATACCTGTTGCAGCAAGAAACTAGTTGATCTTTTTGAGTTTCCAGGAGGTTTCATCCATTGGCATCTCACTCGTCCAAACAGTTCACGCCAGCACGAGCGATACAGAGCAAAACGACATGGAGGTTTCCATAAATGGGGGGTCCCCAGTATGGATTAATGGTGATTAATGAGTATTTAATGATATTTACATATATTCATGATATTATCTACTAGGGGAAACATATGGAAGGATTTTATGGGAATGTAATGGGACATGGGGGGTTCCATAAATGGTGGTACCCCCAAATGGATGGTTTATCATGGAAAATCCTATTAAAATGGATGATAAATAGGGTACCCCTATTTTAGGAAACCACCATATATGGGTTACATGTTACGTGTTACATTTGCTGTGCATTGACTTACCATATGGCACGCAATGAATGATGTTGCATGTGATGCGCAGTGCTCATGTACTCACAGGCTTGATGCCTATATTTTGATGATAGGTAGGGGTGGGGTGTGGTGATAACTGTTTGGGGGGCTCAATCATCAGGAGGCGAAGTCCTACCGGGTATGTGCTGAAGAAACTTTCAGATGGAGAGAGGCAACTGGGAACAGCATGGAGTGGAGCTAGCTATATTACAAAGATTTACAAAGTGTAGTGGCGATTTAATGAGAATAATGTGGTTAAAACAATAATAAACAACCCATTTGCGAATGGTTTATACCACGTATCTATGGTGATTTGGGGGATGGTTTATTATTGTGTTAACTATTAATCAGAGTTTATGAGCGCAAAAACGGGCATTGAATTGGAAAAAAACAACATAGGTGGGATTTGATTAGCAAAGGACGGAACTTAGTTAATAGAAAAAGAGATTTAGCCACCAGAAGCAGGTAGGTTATCACAGAATCAAATTATCACATGCTATCACCATATATGATGATGGGGTTATACTAGGGCTCATTGGAGCTAAATTTTGTCACAACACATCCTATTCTCATCCGTAAGTTTTTTGTTAAATGCTTGGTGATTCACCTGTTAAGTACTGCAAGTAGTATTGTACACCAGATTTGATATAGATTATATACAGGGTGCGCAAACCCTGCTTATCGCACTGGCAAAACCAAGAATATGTTCTACTTGCTAAACAGGGCAGACCACCAAGTGCCATTGTAAGAGCCATTGAAACCAGCGGATTTTTCGCAGGCTTCAGAACATGAAAGTGTGGTTTACAGCAGGACATCAATGGTCAATTCAATGTTTGTTTGTCTTCTGGTTGGTGGTTTGGAAGTTTTTTGTTTTTCCATATATTGGGAATAATCATCCCAACTCACTAACAATTTTCAGAGGGGTTGAAACCACCAGCCAGACATGTTCAGCCAGAGAAACACCATCTCTTCACCTGTTTTCTGTCGCATTTGGCTCATTTGTGTGTGTGTGGAGGTGTGTTTTCTCACATACTGGCATGTTTCTTGGATATACATGCAATCGATTGTAATCATGTGTACAATTGTACAAACGTATTGAACTATATATATACATATGTATACATATGTATACATAATTATATGTACATATACACATACACACATACATATAGACAGCTATGTTGGAGACGTATCTCAAGTTATATGGACCATGGGTCAAAAAAAATGACAATGCCTGGGAGGCATCTAACTTCAACCTTTTGTGTTTTCGGAAGCAACCAGATCACCATTTGGTCTAAAGATTGGGGGGTTAACTCCCAAAGATTGGCATTAAAAAAGCTGGTTTATGATAGCAAGGTGCAAACAACTCCAATAACTGTTGGGTTCATGGTAGGTATATCGAACTAGTTACCCTCGGGTAAACCAACATAGCTATTGAAAATTGCCATTATAGTTGATTTACCCATTAAACAATTGCAATTGTTCATAGTTATGTTAGTTTACCAGAGGATAGGGGTTATAAATCGACTTGTAACAGGGTGGAACCACCTTGCATGCTTGGATAATTGTTCTTCGATTCGACACTAATAACCGGGGGATGTCGCTTTGTTAGCTTAGATGGGGAGGCAATCCAGGCCAAACCAAAATAGTGGGTATATTGGGATGTAATCCCCCGCTCATAAAACATGGTATAATGTGGGTAAGACAATAATAAACCATACCCCAAATCACCACAAATAGGTTGTATAAACCATCAAAAATGGGGTGGTTTATTGGTTTACCCTACAAGTTTTAGATCCATCCTCAGGTTGCTGGAGGGTAAAGGGGGGTTGTCACCACCAGCGGTTGCACGGTTGCACGATGTTGCACCCTAGGATGGATAAGAGAAGCCACGATGAGACGAGTGAAGACTCATGGCAGGATACACTTGGACCACTTGTGGTGTAACCATGCCGGTGACCATGGCATAAGTTGGGATAGAAGCCCTATATCAATGTGAATTTCCCTTACATAGGGCCTTATATAGGCCTTATATATGGTAGGTACCTCCAATTTAGGTTCCTGAAATGGCCATTGACTATACAACATATTCACTTGTAAGTGGAACTGTGCTTCCAAGTATTCTCTTTCTCCGTAAAAGAGGGGAACATGTGATGATTTGATGAGCGAACGACATTGGAACTTGGTGATTTCATTAGCCAAACATGGGTGCTTATATGATTCCTCTGGAAAAACATAGCTATGGAAATCACCATCTTTAATAGGTAAATCAACTAGACATGGGCCATTTTCAACAGCTATGTTAAATTACCAGAGGGTAATCAACATATAGGGAATTAAGAATAGTAGACTTAGTAGACCCAAAAATCAACCACCCATATATGGGTATAATTAGTTTGTACTACCTGTAGTAGAGCTGTGTATGGCTTAGTATTGGATTTACCACATTACAGTCATCAGGATACAACCATGATTGATGAGAATAGAATCGAGATATTAAATGGGATATCTATAACCAACAATAGACTTTGAGATTGTCAAATATTTATAGGGGATATCCCACGTGGCAACTTGAACAGAGTTGCTCCCACCTGTTGGTGGTGACATTGCTGATTTGACCTAATATGATTTGGAGCTTTCCTACAGGGGTACCCCAATTGATTTCTGAGAAATCTCATGGAAAATCACCAAAAAAAAATGGTGAAGAGAGCGAGAAATTCTGGTTGGTGCTTTGGAAGATTTGGATTACCCTCTGGTAAACAAACATAGCTATTGAAAATGGTCCATTTATAGTTGATTTACCTTACCTATTAAAAATGGTGATGTTCCATAGTTATGGGACAGTCTACCAAAGGGTATTTTTCCATTCAGTTTGGAATGAATCATAATGCCAACTGGCGAACTGATGAATTTTTCAGAGGGCTAGGTGGCTCAACCACCAATCCAGCAGTGCTGGAGGAATTTCCAGCAGTGTAGAATGGGTAGCCCATTCTTTTAGGAAACCAGCTCAAAAAGGCCAATATTCACATCAATTTACGCGAGTCAAAGAAAGCTATCTCGAGGGAATCAATGAAGGATTCGTTGGCACTGATTGCTTCTCGGCCATCTCCAAGATCAAGCATGCAGGATATCGAGGAGAGATCTTGGAGCTCCATGAAGAGGTGGAGAAACTGGTGAAATTCTTGGTTCCTGGGGCCACAGTGACTTTTCCGACTGTTCAAGACACCAAAGGAGCACTGGAGGCAGCAGCATGTGAACTGAAGACATTCTATTCCAACGAGTTCTTCTTCTCTCCCACACAGATGGAGGAGCTGATCGAAGAGGACACAGGGGCTACGGAGACATTCTTCAAGAAGGTGTTTGAACTTTTGGAAGCTCACAAGGATCTGGTGCTTGAAACAGGTCCGACTGAGACGGATATGGCACCTTCTGATCTTTGGTAGGAGTTCATCAGCATTGAGCTCTTTTCGTCGAGAGACAATCTCGGTTTTTTGTAAAGAATCTCAAGAGGCAAAGGATTGCTTCCCCAAAAAAAGTCTGAGGTGTTTATCTGGGATGTTGCAAGCAACCCTGGTGAGAACATGATCAAACATCAATTTGGCTCTCGTTATGATCAAGGATGATGGGGATAGAGCCGTCTAACTGAAAGCCTAAACCCCCGTAGCCTGTGTTTGATCGCCAATAGCAAACAGTATACAAGCAGCAACCGGCCCTCCTTTCTTGTCAAAATAATTTCATTTATCTGAATATAGGAGAGTGGGGAGACACGTCAAAGAATTTCATGGCCAAAATCAAAGTACGCGATCCATTTTGTTTTCTCCACAAAAAAAGCACCAAAGTGGACATGGGGAGTGAGTCTTTGGTTTGCAAGAATTTACGAAGTCGACACAACTGAAATACCAGGCTGTTCATACAACGAAAATGTGGATTTCAAGCAACTTAGAAAGGGTTACTCTCTGGTTTCATCAAACATGATTTGCGGAAAAATCCTCACTTAGTTCGAGGATTTTCACGTTTCCATGGACTGTAAGCTGTTCAAATCTTGTCTATGGAGGGGGACATTCCTTATCGGGACACTCCTGCAACATTCCAAATATAAGTTCATTTTAATTTCATGTAAGTTCATTTCATTCCAAATATATACAGTAACTACTGTTCATTGTTTTATTTTTCGAATTTTAGGATTAGATATGCTGGATTTGTTTATTTTGTTTGGATTTTTTGATACTTGTTTCCACGATCTGAACGAGTAAGGATGATGTGCACACCATGGCAGATGCGGCACCCATTTTTGTCACTGACCTAAGGAGTTCTACGCGCGACTCTCAATTCAAGATGCTAGAATGACGCTCGACGGTGTTTTTTTGATTGTTTTTGCTGCTGGTTTGGATACTGGTTGGGATCTGTAGGGATCCCTGGTAGTGATAACCTCTGAAACAGAGCAAAGCAGTTACTGGCCGCAAAGGTTTTTCCGTACGTATTCTGGATGAATGTTATTGAATTATAACAACTTCACGTAGCCTCTGGTTATGACTAACATAGCCATGGTATAGATGGCCCATTTATAGATGATTTTCGCTAGAAACTTCCATTTTTAAGTGATGTTCCATGGCTATGTTAGTCATAACCACATGGTATAACAACTTCACGTAGCCGTTACGTCCCGTGAGGGGATTCCCATGGGTTGGATGGCGTGAAAAACGTTGCTGGAAATAAACACGGATGAACAAATATGTAGTTACTAATATAGTTTTAATATATACTCACACATACAGTTACTAATATAGTTACTAATATATAATATAATCATAAAAAAAATAAATAAATAAATATACCCTAAGGATCCATGTATGGAATATTTACCTACATTGGGATTATTTTAAATTACTTTAGGGGTCAATGTAGGTAAATATTCCATACATGGATCCTCTGGGATATATATATATATAT
>Ga0126342_10003601_pt1:7500-25722 | contig 25722 bp, 21 predicted proteins | sample Cyp1metagenome_FD_92528 | JGI IMG/M metagenome (GOLD analysis project Ga0126342, IMG submission 92528) | Coral microbial communities from Lord Howe Island, Old Settlement Bay, Australia - Cyphastrea 1 metagenome | ecosystem: Host-associated > Invertebrates > Cnidaria > Coral ... | reverse complement strand
TTTTCTTTGCAACCATTCGCCACGGGCTACACTACGCCTCCTGCTGCTTCTGAGAAAAATCCGACAACAGCACCCTGCAACGGCATCCTGCAATGGCACCAACATGCCAACTCCAAAGCACACACGCCACTTAACTGCAGCACCTTCAAGCAGCACCCTGCAGCGGCACCACCGGCCAGCTCCAGAGCCAACACGCCACTCTAACAGCTGCACCCTGCAGCGTGCAGCAGCACCCTTCACTAGCACCCTTGCAGCACGAGTTGGGTACAGTACGTACCCTCCTTGCAGCACCTTCAAGCATCACCCTTGCAGCAGCACCAGCAGGCTAGCTCGACAGCACCCTCAAGCAGCACCTTCCACCGGCATCCGCTCACCAGCATTCCCGCTCCAAAGCATGGTTTAAAGCACACACACCACTCTGACAGCAGCACCTTCAAACATCACCCTCAGGCAGCACCTGCAGCAGCACCCTGAGCGCCACCAGCATCGCTCCAAATTGCACACACCACTCTGACAGCAAGCAACACCCTGCACCAGCACCTTGCAGCAGCACTCCAACGGCACCACCATGCCCGCTCCAAAGCGCACACACCACTCTGACAGCAGCACGCACAGCGGCAACAGCATGCCAGCTCCAAAGCGCTCCACGTATGGTATAATTACCAGCATTTGAAACATTTTGGAGGTAAGTGTGGGTAAATAACCATACGTGGAAGACGCAAGCAAACACTAAATCAAGGTCCGCGAATCATACCCACGAATCATACCCCGAATCATACCCCCTAGACAAACATCCCAGACTGCATGCGGCAGTTTGAGACATACCCATATATGAAGTCATGTTTCACGTGGCTTAGGAAAACCATTTTCGGCATGCCAAGGTGGCTTTCTTGGCTTCACCACTTTGCTCTTTGAATGTCTTCTGGCCCCCTTGATGGCCTTCTTTCTGCCACCACAATGGCGTCTGATCACTGTGGGACTTGGCATGGTGCTGTTCCTTGGACATAAGAAAATGAGTTCAGTGACTTGGGATTTATTATATGTATAGGATTGTTAACAAAAAACGCAAAACTTGTAAATACGGTGTGAACAGGTTGGTGAACATCAAGAAGTAGCAGCTGCTTGTAAATGAATGTTCACCATATATACATATATATACAAGAAAATTGTTTTTTGTAGGGTATTTGACATTGGCCATTGGCCAGCCTTTGTTGATGGGTAAAGTTCATATCCATCAAACAGATGGTTCTCTTATGTTTTCTTTCTGATGATTTTCTGTGTTGTATGGTGGTCCTAACGTATAGATGCAGCTGTATTTCAACGCTGGACTTGTCTATTTTTTCTGTTTGGTTTGGAACGTTTTATATGTATTTTCCAGATATTGGGAAAAATCATCCCAACTGACTTTCATATTTTTCAAAGGAGTTGAAACCACCAACCAGTTTTTCATTTACTTGTTTTCCGTGTAGTTTGCACAATATTGGGACCGTGATAGAACAGGATATCTATGGGCTCTGAGCCAAATCAATGAGTTATACCCTCTGGTAAACGTTTACGTAGCTATTGAAAATGGCCATTTATAGTTGATTTACCCATTAAAAGTGGTGATTTTCCATAGTTGTGTTAAGTTTACCAGAGGGTAATGAGTACACAACCTTTTTAAAGGACGCAACATTGAACATGGATCGCTGTGTGATTATGGTCAAAACTTCATAAATTGATCGGTGTGTGCTTTTTGACCATGAAACAAACATCATCAACTCGTCAACAAATGTGATTCCCTTGGCCTGGAAGAAAACAGTACCATGACTCGCCTGTCCAGGTGCCCGGATGCGCATCAACTGCCAATCCCTCATTTTAGACATTTGTTTGGAGTATCTCACCATATTTCACCCCTAAAATCCATGGATTTTAGACATTTGAAACCAAGTCATTGGGATATCACAAAAAACGCTCGGACGTTTCTCAGGTTGCACCTGGGAATTGGTGCGTTGCAAAGTGGTGCCATTGGTGCCTTCTTTCTTCCCAATCTGGCGGCCTATGTCGTTGGTTTTGGTGACTTCAGAGATGGAAACGAGCCTTTGAAGAAAGATGAAAAAAAGACAGCACCACGGGTGTATACTTGGGTTCTGTTTGACAGTTGAACGAATCCAGTATGGAGATATGTCCTCTTGCCGCCTTTTTATTTGTGAGGTGGCTCAACTATTCTATATACAATTGGATTTTGGATTCTTGAGAGATAAGGTTGGTAGACGCCACATATGCCACTTACTTGTTGACTTGTGGAAGGCCAACGCTTCAGGCTGCTTTCCACGTGTGCTCTTGTCCAAACCTGTGAGATATGGATATACACAGTATACATGAATGTACCCCAAACTGGCCAATTTGAATTGTTTAAAGAAAGAAAAAACATGTACAGGCTATTATTGGGGATGCTTTCACTCCATGGATTTTTTTTAATCTGGAGAATTTCCAACGAACCTCCGAACCTCGACCTGAGGTTGTGATGGCAAATCTGCGGATTATCTATGACCCATCCTGTGAGACATCCAATAAGTATTGTTGGTTATCAGTTACCCTCTGGTAATTTGTTAACAGAAAGCTATTGAAAATCACCCTAGAAATAGTGCATTTTCCCATGAAAAATGGTGGATCTTTCCATAGTTATGTTAAATTACCAGATGTTATCACACCAATTAACTATCTCATTGATAACCCCTAAACAGATAGACTAAATAGACCAGTAAAATCCTGCTAACAATGAGTAACAAATTGCGACTACTGTATATGTATTTGCTTGGAGGTTGCCCAAATTGCAGGATTTGTTCCAGATACCCTCCGGTAAGCAAACATGGCAATGGAACACATCTCCGATTTATTCTTAATTTTACCAGCATTTACCAGCTATAAACCTACATTTACAGCGGATTTCCAATTGCCATGTTTGACTACCAGAGGGTATGTTCCCTCCATTTATGGCTTTTTCAATGGGAAACTGATAGATTTCCGGCATCCCTGTGGGTTCGGGGCCTGCGGTGCGCGTAGCCTGCTCCGAGTCACGGTGGGTCATGAGGGGGCGCATGGGTATACATTAGGTCAGGTGACATAGATGTGTGTAGATGTATGATGTATATCAAGTAATGTACAGTGCACATGTTCTGTTTGCCTATATATATATATGAATGATATATACATGTAAGTAATTTATGCTATATTGACAGATGAATCCTAAACATATTTTCATAAATGAGGAGAATTCAATGCCTTGAGCATGCAGCATCAGGATCTGCGATGCTTCTCTCTCAGTTGGTGCCTAGCCTTCGGTATTTGCTCCTCTGCTCAATGTCAACTTCCAAAAATTCGGGGGACAGAGTGACTTGATCAATAACATACCGCAACAATAGGGATAATCAGGGGAGATGAGGTGAAATGAGTTGAATGATGGTGAATGGACTTTGGTAATGTCTTTGTTTACCCTCTGGTAAACTAACAAAAATGGGAAAACTCTATTTCTATGGCCATGTTCAATAGCAAACTGCTCGCTGCCCAACATATGACACGGTGGTCGCCCAGCTGCGAAGGGGCCCGTGATTTGGGCATGGGCACAAACAGAAACAGCCAGATGTTCGCAGGGTTTTGAACAACTGTTGCTTGTTGGTTGTTGATGGTTGGTTTCAGGTGTTGTTGATGTTGATTGTTGCTGATTGTTGATTGATTGTTGTTGATTGTTGTTGATTGATGTTGATTGTTGTTGATTTTTGGTTGATTTTTGATTGATTGATTGACTGATTGACTGATTGATTGATTGATTGATTTGATTGATTGATTGATTGATTGATTGTTGATCGATTGTTGATGTTGATTGTTGTTGATTGTTGGTTGATTGCTGTTGATTTTTGTTGATTGTTGGTTGATTGATGTTGATTGATGTTGATTGTTGTTAATTGTTGATTGATTGTTGTTTTTATGTTGATTGTTGTTGATTGTTGATTGATTGTTGATCGATTGTTGTTGATTGTTGTTGATTGTTGCTGTTGTTTTTGTTGTTGTTGTTGCCGTTGTTGGTGTTGATTGTTGCTGATTGTTGGTTGATTGTTGATTGATGTTGATTGTTGTTGATTTTTGATTCATTGTTGTTGATGATGTTGATTGTTCTTGATTGTTGTTGATTGTTGTTGATTGTTGTTGTTTATGGTGATGTTGATTGTTGTTGATTGATTTTGATTGTTGTTGATTTTTGGTTGATTGTTGATTGTTGTTGTTGTTGTTGTTGATGATGATGTTGTGTGTTGTTGATTGTTGTTGATTGTTGTTGATTGTTGTTGATTGATTGTTGTTGTTGATGTTGATTGTTGATGATATTTGATTGATTGTTGTTTTTGATTGTTGTTGATTGTTGAACGATTGTTGTTGATTATGTTGATTGTTGGTGATTGTTGATTGATTGATGTTGATTGTTGATTGATTGTTGCTGATTGATGTTGATTGTTGTTGATTTTTGGCTGATTGTTGTTGATTGTTGTTGATTGTTTTTGTTGATGTTCATTGTTGCTGATTGTTGATTGGTTGTTGTTGTTGATGTTGATTGTTGCTGATTGTTGATTATTGTTTTTGATGTTTATTGTTTGTGATTGTTGATTGATTGTTGTTTTTGATTGTTGATTATTGTTGATTGTTGTTGATTATGTTGATTGTTGTTGATTGTTGATTGATTGTTGTTTGATTGTTGTTGATGTTGATTGTTGGTGATTGTTGATTGATTGTTGTTGGTTGTTGTTGATTGTTGTTGATTGTTGTTGATTGTTGTTGATTGTTGTTGATTGTTGTTGATTGTTGTTGATTGTTGTTGATTGTCGTTGTTGGTGTTGTTGTTGTTGATTGTTGTTGATTGTTGATTGATTGTTGCTGATTGATGTTGATTGTTGCTGATCGTTGATTGATTGTTGTTGATTGTTGTTGATTGATGTTGGTTGCTGTTGATTTTTGGTTGATTGTTGATTGTTGATTTTTGATTGATTGATTGATTGATTGATTGACTGATTGACTGATTGATTGATTGATTGATTGATTTGATTGATTGATTGGTTGATTGATTGATTGATTGTTGTTGTTGTTGGTTGTTTGTTGGTTGTTGGTTGTTGTTTGTTGGTTGTTGTTTGTTGGTTGTTGTTTCTTGTGTGTTGTTGTTTGTTGTTGTTTGTTGTTGTTTGTTGTTGTTTGTTGTTTGTTGTTGTTTGTTGTTGTTTGTTGTTGTTGCTGTTGTTGTTGTGGTGGTGGTGTTCATTTTTTTTAGTTGTGTTCATTTGTTTGTGTTGTAGTTGTTTTCAGTTGTTTTCAGTTTCAGCCGCCTAAACCAAGGTTTCTTGCCTTTGTCTCTAGCTGCTATGAGAAAGTCCTCTCTGATTAAAGAAGACTGGCCCTGGACTCCCTTTGCCCTTTTTCCTTGGAGTGACCTGGCGAGACAGGCGAGACAGGCTCCCCTTGGTGTGTTTTCGGGCTGAAGATGTGATCATTCTAGAAGGCTTGACTGTCCATTTAACTTGAATTGGTTTGTCTTAATAGCTGATGATTTTCCCAATAAAACCTCCATTTAGAATGGATTTTCCATAGCTATGTTGAATTACCAGAGGGTAGTATGGTTTCGTTGTATCTGTATCTGAACATCTGGGATTCCGTAAAAGGTAACCAAGAAGGTGCCAGTTGCAGAGAAGGAAACTGCCTAGTTGCCTAGATATTGAGTATGTTTCGCGAGAGCGAAGGAGCTAGGGGTATCCAGATTTCCAATTCAATGGGAACAAAAACCACGTGATGCACAAAGCATGGCACAATTTCACTTCCAACAAACCCTCCAAACTTATCCAAAGGTTTTTCTGTGTTTTTTTTTCACAATTTGGAGACCAGTAAGTTTGAGTCTTTGCATGTCTTTCCCATTTGATGGTTTCAATGTCGCCACTTTCTCCTTGCAGCGAAATCGGTTCGGTTTTTATCCAGCAATTGCTTCCCCAACGGCGACAACATTGGCATAACCAGTTGTAACTAGATGAGCCTAGAAATTGGCGACGAAACCAAGAAAACAAAATGGTAAAAGTATGTAAAAGTACTAAAACGATGGAGCCGAAATTGGTAAAACAACGGTAACACACACTCTCTAAGGGTAGTTGGAGGGTCTAGGTACTTGCATAACTCAGTGCCTAATCCACTGCTACCACCCTTTGTGCATCATCCTGTCATCCTTTGGTATGATCCCTGCTATAACTAGTGCTCCCAGTACGGTCTCAGAGAGTGTTTGAAGCCCAAAAGCAATCCCCAAGTACAGTCTGAGAAGATGTTTGGATCGGGGTTTTTATATACTTATAAATAATCTACGTTTAAAACATATGCTCTTGGGTTTGGGCACTTTGTGGAAACGTCCTAAGCGCGCGGATAGGCGTGCAGGTAAGCGACCAGGTGAGCGCGCGAGTGCGCTGCTATGCATGTAGGTAAGTGAGCGCAGGTAGGTTCGGAGGTGGCATGGCGGGTGATGGAGGTATACTGTTACAATATGAAATCATATACTGTAGTTATAAGTATAATATAGCTATAATATACACACATATACACACAGTACGCATCAGATAATAAATCCCGTCCACATGGGATTGTTCTGCAGCTAGTCGTCGCCTGCCCAGGTAGTATCCACTAATATCCATTACCACTTTGATGTGTCTGAAATACAATATACCCCCAAAGTGGCATTTGTTTTTTTCCCGGAAAATGGTGATGAACATTGATTCACCATGATTTTTTGTTTCTCCCGTTTTCAGACAAACCCAATTCAGGCTCTCCAGTGGCTTCTCAGGTGGCTCGCAATGGAACTTCTTGCATGCGGCTTTCGTGGTGGGAGATACCCGGCTTGTGACCTGTCGGAAAAATGTACACATCATGAAGAGCTCACTGGCCGGAGTCACTGCAAGTGATGCAATACAATGAGATATCGCAAAATATAGTCTCCAATATCATTTAATGAAATAGTTTATACCGGAATAGAATTTGGCAGAATTTCATATAATCTGATTTAATCTAATGTGCAATAATCTGCCCTAATTTGCGAGTATTGTTGTTGATTTCTGATATATATATATAATATGGAAATGTATGTATATATATAAAATGTATATATTGATTACATGATATATTACAATATTATTAAATATCAAACATAAAGAGGCACACACACACACATATATATACATATGATGATGAGATGAAATACAACACAATACAGTTTCCTCCAGCAATAGGCGATTGGAGTTCTATGATTTACATTAAGAATTCCCATGACTGCCATGACTGCCATGGCCATGATAGGCGATATGAAGCCACATCCAAAAAAAACACCCAAGACTTCTGTCAAACATGTTCATACAATGCCCGTTTCATATACATCAGGCCGTTTGCTATGTAATTTTAAAGGATTATGTCAAAAGATCAAGTATTGTTAACATGATCGTTTGCCACATCATTTTGATAGGATACAGCAGGCTGGGAAACATCATTTACCAGTAACTGTATCATGTGCTCATGATTCTTCAAACTACATTATTATATATTATAATACTGGTGCTCAGTCATAAGTTGGCAGGAAAAAAGACTGTCTTTATATATTTTCCAAACAATTGCTGAAATATGGTAAGCCCAGGAGCCTTCTAGAGCTGAGCGAGCGCCTTTTTTGTGTTCAGGAAACGGTTGGTGTGTCGGAGTGAGATAATTTTCAGACAAGATCTGAGGCTTCAAAGGCTGTGTGTTTTGTTTTAGTGCCTGTTTGTTTTGGAAGTCTGTGAATTGAAACGATCGATGAGAGATGTGTGATCAGCAGTTTACGACATCAAGTATGTTTTGTTTTTTAACAAACAAATGGATGAAATGCAGATAGATACAGTATATCGAGGGCGCATGAAAAGTGATGGTTTGCGACCGATGATTGTCTGGTAAGATGATGAAAATTTGTCAAACTGCAGGGCTTACACCAAGATGTATCATTGAGACCCATGTCAGCCTACGATTTTGTTGGAGAACTTGAGCCATGGAATTTCAGCTTCAAAAATCCAACATCGAAGTCGGGGTTCTTTTTTCTGGAGAACCCCGATTTATGGCGATTTATGGTCAGTTAGCCCATTAACCCAGACACATCACTGGTTTCTGCTTGTTTCATGTGGGATCTGTGAGTCATTAGTCGACTCAGGTAACTACATCTGCCAACGCGCCGCGCGTGCCATCCTTGGTGGGTGCCCGGGTGATTCCCATAGAGCACCGATCTGATTTGCCGCTGATGCAGCGGTGTGTTGGCCCTCAAGAAGGACGGAAACCTGGACTGCAAGATGTGGGTAAACTGGGTAAACTGAGATAGCCATGATAGCCATGAGCATCTGTTTAAGAGGTAAATTTGGTAAATCATCTGACACCCCGTCATGTCCCTTTCTGCGATGTTAAAGTGCCAGGAAGTAAACCAAATGAAACGGAAACGTCATTTAAAATTTCGTCCAGGATAAAAACACCATTCTTCCAATGAAGAGAAACACGTTTTTTTTTAGACGGACAGACGGGTTGATTTGTTTACAATGCACCCGCTGTGTGTGAAGAATGCACTTCATTGACATGACCAACATTTTCGGCGAGTGAAGTATTTAGTGTGTTGACTCAGTTCCTCATTTATATGATCAGTGTGATGGGTGAAATGAGTTGGAATGTGTAGTAGTTGGTCTGCCAATGTTTGTTGCAGTAAGTCAAGTAGTTGGTTGAATCATGAGTTTGTTGGTTTGTTTGCTCTTCATGAAACTAGTGTTAATGATCAAATGAGCCACGTTCTAAACCCTTGTGTTCATGTTAAGCAAGGGGCATCTCCTTATTTGGTGCCAGGATGTAAGACATTTAGAACATGGCTCAAATGTCACACATGCCACGGTGAAGTTACATGATTCTCCCCCAAGGGATGGTCCTGTCGGCATGACCATACCCCCATACCCCCATACCCCCATACCCCATGTAACTTGATAACTTCGCACACATGCCCTGCGGTTACCCAAACAATCTTAAACCTGGCAATGAAATTCAATGAAACATCAGCCGTTTACTTCAATGATTTTCTCACCTCTGCTGGTAGCGGCCCTTTTTTTCAATGGCCATGTGTCATGACACCGGGGCGACCGGGGAGATGGTGCCGAAAAACGAGAGGAGAAACGCTGGTGCTGTATGATTTGTGGAGCCGTACCTTGGGAATCACCACCTACCAGGCGCCCCGAGAAAAGGGACGATTTTTTTTGAGGTCATGACAGCTGATCACAAAAAACAAGCGATTTCGTCATTCCAGGGGAAGATAACCAATGGAATTTGGATGGTTCCTAACTGGTTGGTGGTTTGGAACATGAATTTTATTTTTCCATTCAGTTGGGAATGTCATCATCCCAACTGACTTTCACTCCATATTTTTCAGAGGGGTAGGTTCAAACCACCAACCAGCTATTTATATGTTTTTACATACCAATTTGATCATCCTGGGCGGATTAAGTTTTTCAATCCAGATCTTTGCCTTTGGAGAATGGCTATGGCTCTGGCTCACCCATGCTGAGGATGAAGTGATGTTGTACCTGAAGTCTGCATTGAACGAGCACAATGAGTCGGAGGTTGCCTGGCTCTGGGCGTTTTTACCGGGTAAATCGACTGATGCTTGGTGAATGGGCGAATGTTAAGTCACAAAATGACATAAATCAGGGATTCTCACATTCATTTCTTCACTTTGGGGTGACGTTAAATTTACCTAAACTTCTTTAACACGACTTATCCCATGGAAATACAGCGAAAAACCTGGAAAGTTTGATTGTGCCACAAGTTGGAGTTTATGTGGACCAGCTGACTCGGGCTGTTTTTTTTCTGGGCCGAATGCGAGGTGAAATCGCTGGGTGAAATTTGTTGTGTCGTGATTTTCTTTTTTTCAGTTTCTTTTTTTGGGGTGCAAATATATAGATATATATTATACATAATTATAATATGTATATATACATAAATATATCTATCTATCTATCCATCCATCCATCCATCCATCTATCTATCTATCTATCTATCCATCTATCTATCTATCTATCTAAGGTTTGCAATGGCAAGTACGGTCCTTCCGCCTTTTCCCAAATACGCCGGCAGGAATTGGCCAGTCCTTTGCTTGGAACCGGCACTGGAAGATCTGAGAGCATTTCCAACTTGCCATGTGAAAAGATCTCTGGCCGCACCTTTATTGTGGGAGTGTGTGGAAGTGACCGCTTGGACGAACATGCCAGGGATCCCAAAAAAGCAACAGGTCAACAGCTGGTGATGTTTGCCTGTTTTTGTTTGTCACATGGCCAGCTCTTAGGGGAGGCTCGAAATTTGGGTGGGCCGAGGATTTTGGAATCCATCATTTATATGTATTCAATGTTTATTCATATGGACGGATTCATACGTGTTCAGTGTCATCATCATTCATCATCATTTATTATTAATCATCATCCAATACTAAATATACTATATACACTCTGCGGCCCTTTTCTGGATGTTCACTTCACTATGCCCATGGCAAAGTGGCGATGATAAGCTCGACCCACTGCAGGAAGTCTCAGGAAAACCGGCACCATGGGAAGCATCACGGGGAGACATTCCAGCCCGGTTAGATTACCCTCCGGCAAAAATGGGAATCACCAAGGCAATCGCTGACAAAAATACCACGACATTACTTGTAAAATGTCAGAAAGTACAATAACGTGCCATAATATTCCATCAAGTATCACAAGTATGATAAAATCTATAGGCACTTGTATCCTTATGATCTGTAGTTCCCTTGTGAATCTGTGCCACCGGCCGCTGTAATCTGCGATCCTTTCGGAAGCCAGGACTGCATGACATACTTCTTGGGGGTGCAGTTGGCAGATTCAACAAAGCTGGTCAATAATGGTTTACAATGGTTCACACTGGTCATTAATGGTTTATATATGTTTATATTGGTAATGGCTATTGATGCTTAATATAGGTATACGGTATAACCCCCATAACTATCTGAGAATTATGCGATGAATATGGGATACTATCGGAAAATCTGGGTTTCACCATGATGTTGAACCCCCCATAAGTTGGGAGATTTTTGGCCTCTGGCGGCCTCTGGTGAAATATCCAGACACTGAAACTGCACCCCCCAATTCCTCTATCCCAATTAGGAGGACTTTTGTTGGTTTGATTTATTTGATTTTGCGTATGGATTGATTCAATTGACATGCCATATATATATACTGTATATGTTACACAAAACTGACATAGGTGAGAGTATCACATGTAGAACTGACATAGGCACGAGAAACACTAATCCCTTATAAAACCAGAGGCGATAAAATATGAATATTTACGTTATCCTACATCTTTGGAATCAAAACTGAGAGAGCTTCTTCTCAACCTGTACTGGGCGAATCCGCCCTTCAGTAGCCATTTTTGCAGCCAAAGTGTAGTTTGGGATTCCCCAAAATGGCTTTGTCTCACAGTAGGCTACCCCTAAATCCCGTGGTGAATCACTATTTTACATATTTTTTCCTACAAAATGGCCAGATTTTATGGTGTAAAAGGATGTAAAAGGCCCATTTTCAGACACACCCGCCTCGGAATCCTTGGCTCAGGCGCATGAAAGAGATTCAGCAGTCGATCTGCCATCTCACGACCCAATTCTTGGTGGATACCCATCGCGTCCTCGAAGTTTCCAGCGGTTTGCCCTTGGAGCGCTGCTTCCTGGTGCGGGTGAACCAGACCAGTCATGTGGAAGAGGTCGTGATGGAGGGCGTACCCAGCCTGTGATGGTGAAGAAAAAGTTGCTGCGCCGCCGGGACAGGTCGACAATTGCATAATGGGCGAAGTATGACAAGGGTACTGGCTGATCAAACTCCATAAGATCCATAAATTCACGCTCAGGGTTTGAGGAATCAAGCAAACAATGTTTAACCTCCGAGGTTTGTGGGTTGCAAGATTTTGTCCAGAATTCACGTTTGGCTGACCCTGTCTTGTCAGAGCTGTATAGCGACATCAGCTCATACATGAAACTTTGTGGCTCATCCCAGTTAAAGCAAGGGGTTTGTAAGGTTATAAGCCCAGTTGCAACTGGACTAAGCCTAGTAACCCATAGTAACCCTACTTACTGGGGTTATAAATCCGACCTCTATGCTGGGATGAGCCACCAAGCATCGATCCACAGTTCCTGAAAGGTTTGAGACTCATACCTGGCAATTGAAAAAACCCTATAAATGGAGATTTTAATGGGAAAATCTACTATATATACGTATATATATATATATGACTTGGTGATTTTTTATGTCCACTTCTCCTCAGGCTACAGCAATTCTGAACATGTTTGAAGCACGCCTAAATAGCTTCAGCGTTGTTCAGTTTGGCTGTATTGAACGTCTGCGTGACATTTTGAGTGTGATCATGCCTGGAGTTCCAACCGTTGTTGTTTTATGGTGTCTTCCATCTGGGCGAATTCTACTGTGAAGTCCACAGTTTGTTTCAAAATTGCTTGCGATTCCGAGAATTCCCCACATCAAAACCATTCCCAGGACTTCCCAGGTACAACTACCCTCTGGTCATTGAAGATAGCTCTTGAACATTGCCATTTAAGTAGCTGATATATGTACAACATGATGGTTTTCCATAGCTATGTTACCAGAGGATAGCTATTGTTTTTTTGGGTATGTCCCTTACTTCAATCTGCTTGTTTCTTGTGGTTTTATTTGGGGATGGGTCAAAAGCCTGGTACCTAGTGAACCCCAAGTCATAGCTGGGTTAAAATGGATGTTCATCCCACTAAAAATGGTATTTTCATAGGTAATGATCCATAGCCATATATATATGGTTTATATGTTATATACAGTATTTTTAGATATCGATTATGTCTTATATGATCTTATATATGGGTATTGATCCATACCCATTTAATTTTATTGTCCCGACTAAATCGCCGGAACTTGCCAGGCCACTACGTCATGGGCTGGCGCAAGTGGTCGGAGCAACGCTCGAGCTGGGTGGCCATCTACGAATTTCGGGTGCAGAACCGTGGGTGGTGAAGTGATTCGCTTAAGGTGACCGAAGTTTTTGCTGATATCTCAGGCAACATGTTTTAAAGCGGACATCTATATTTCTATATATACTGTATACGATATTGTACAATATTATACAATATTATACAATATTATACAATATTATACAATATTATACAATATTATACATATATTATACATATATACAGCCTATAATTTATATAGAAACTAAGCTTGGTCATCAATTCCAAGACATCTGTGATAGTACAACACTACCTTCGAACTAGGATGGAAACCATGAACCGTTTTGACTGCTATCTATTCAATCATAGTCACCAGTCCATTATCCACTGAACCAGCAGTGCCGCTAGTTCAAACAAGGAACCGAAATGAACCAAGATGAACCAAGAACATACCCGTCGGTAGTCAATCGTGGCAATGGGAATTTACCATTAATCACCCATATTCGAAGCAAGATGTGTCAGATTTTGATTATGGGGTCGTTCAAAGATCATGCCATACATCACCAGGGGGTCCGAGACAGGGCGCGACTTGGAGGAAAACGGTGTCAGAGGCTCAGACCAGGACAACTTCACCAAGCAACTATAGGATCTAAAGCGCAGGGCGAGCCCTGGAGTTATGATAGGGGATGCAATTGACTGGCTCCACAATTCAACATCTGTAGATGTTCAACAACATCTATAACATTCTATAACCATTCTGTAGTAATGACTGGTAATGTTGGATCCTGATTAGTGTGTTCCCCCAAAAAACAATACCTATACTCTCTTTAAAGTTGTGTGCCAAAAACATGTTCCCCAGGAAAAATCTGCACTTAATTAAGTAAGGATTTCAATTGGCTACAATTGAAATCTAATTAAAACTTGTTTCTTGCCGATGAACTTGTGATATGTGTAGTACTTTTAGTACTTTTAGTCCTTGTAGTACTTGTAGTACCTTGTAGTGAGTGGGGTTCAGCATGTTGATTGCGTTCCCTTTTCCACCTTAAGTTGTTTATTCAAAGTGTAATAAGAGAAAGAAAAAGAGAAAGAGAAAGAGAAAGGACAGGGAGAACGAGAAAGAGAGAGAGAGAGAGGAAGAGGAAGAGGAAGAGGAAGAGGAAGAGGAAGAGGACGAGGAAGAGGAGGCAGAGGAAGAGGAAGAGGAAGAGGAAGAGGAAGAGGAAGATGAAGAGAGACAGGAAGAGGAACAGGAAGAGGAAGAGGAACAGGAAGAGGAAGAGGAAGAGCAACAGAGAGAGAGAGAGAGAGGAAGGGGAAGAGGAAGATAAAGAGAAAGACAGTTGTAACAGGTTTTTCTTTCTTCTCTTATTGGCTCCAGGATCAGCTCTGGAAAAGCTTGCTGCGATTGTGAACCCTGAGAACAAACCTACTAAAGTGAACTGGACCCTCTCATGGCCCAGTGCCTTGGAAATGTTTGGAAAAGCTGTTCTTTAATAAGGGTTTAATAAGCGGTCTGATTCTTTTGGGACAGGGAGACAAGCACATTTTTTCAGGAAAAAACACATATGTTCTTTTTACATTAACATTTTTTTGGACAAAAAGCATTGGCCTCCCAAGATTTCTTGCCACAATAGAGAACCTGCCAAACAATGCATGGGTTCAGAATAATTTGTGTTTTTTTTGGCACAATAGCGAACCTAGCTACTAATCAGGAGCAAACACTATGAACGTCCTATAATTTATGTGGTGGATAATGAACAGCCAAATAATCTGTGTGTTTCTTGACACCTTCACATAAGCCGGTAGCCGAGGACTGAGTCGGAAGCTCCTCGCAGGGAATCTCAGTCAACGTGTGAGAGATTGGATTTTTCTTGCCAGATTTCTGGCTCTGAAAATGGGGTATAGTATGGTATAGTATAATCCCTTTTGTGTGGTCCTTTTTTAAATGGGAACATTATGTAAACTGATCATGAACCATTTGATTTTGAGGCTCCGATCAGACAAACCCATATAGGATGGATGGGAGATGATGATGGGAAATGATGGATTCGTCTCTTCGGGACCTCGTAGGGTCCTTTTTTTTTTGGCCATAGACCATTGATCCAATAAAAATGAGTCAAAGTACAACATTTGTTTTGATGTTTTTGGTTTATGTTTTTTTGATCTTTTTTGATGGATACTTTTTTGGGGGTCTCGGTCTTGGTATCCCCATGACATTCCCTCGCATCCAACTTGGTAGGCACTGACAAGCACGTGGATCCCCTGGTCATTGAATATCAGGCCAAGCAGAAGCCAAAAAATATGGCCGGGGCAGGAGTATGGATTGATGGGACAGCGAGAAATGGTTTACTGAAAGAATTCCTCCATTTCATCCAAAATTAGTTCTGACTTGATTTTCATGCATGTAAAAAACCTAGCGGGATTGATTTGCTGAACTGATGAGCTGGAGTATTCTATCATTGGTAAATTGGGCTCCCAGTTTGTAGCTTCCCGGCTAGTCAGTCGTATGCTCTCCTTTTTTTCATGGGATGTGCTTTAGTAGATGAGGACGGTGAACAATGCGTGTGAACCTGCGATGCTTTCGAGATGTTGTCAAAAATCAATGTGCTTGCGCTTTGCTGCATCAAAAACTCTTTTGTTGCAGCTGTTTGGGACCACATAAAGGTTGGACAGTGTTAAGGATTTTCCAGCGACCGCCGGCAAATGTCTGGAGTCATGTTGACACAACATGACACAACTTTTTGTTGACGCTAAGATATTTAGTAAATGATGTTGGCCGTGTGATGGTAGAACTCAGTTGGCTTAGACAGACCAGTGCCCTGCAGTGCAGGTGGGCTGTTGCCAGCGACCACATCCAGGTGCTCCGCACACCTCAACGTCTTTTGGTGGGATTCACCCAAATATGAATCACTCAAAAAACATCCAATATATAGCATTTTTGTGGGGATGGATGCCGTCCCGAAAAATTATGATTGTCTATTCCTGGGTGTACCACATGATTGGTTCTCCCCAAAAAACGTCCCCAAAAACGTCCCAGAAAATGTGAAAAGGATCTGCAATCTGCAAATTGCATCAAATGGCACGACTGTTGGTTGATGATTATAAGGGATTATACTACCCAATATATATATATATATATATACATATATATATAGAGGGGATTATAATGATACCAGGATTAAATGGAATAGCAGAGGGGGTTTGAACACTGCTCATGTGTCAGACTGCCAAGCCAGGCTTCAGTGATTCAGAAAGCGAGGCGGATGCAAATGCAGGTGCCTTGCCAATCAAAGCCGGGCCAGTGAAAAGCGACTTTCCCAGAATGGTTATATATATGGTTATATTATTATTAATGAATGATACTCAATGATATAGTTAATCAACATGACAATCAATGATAATTAATGGTATTTAATATGTATATATATATATTCTACGGACAGTGAATCAAGGATAATCAATGTATAGAACAATGTCAATTATATCATCAGGAACTTTGTCGCTCCTCGCGTCCGTGGGATCACCGCGAACTCTACGACTGCACCATGATATCCTCAAGGAAAACACAAAGGAATATCTCAAGAAATCTGCGCTTACATGTGCTTGATATATCTTGATATATTTTAATATACCTTAATATACCTTCATTGTATACTACAGCCCAGAAACATCGCCAACATCCCATGACAGACAGCACCTTGGATGGTGCAGTGAATGGAATGGCTAAGTTGGTGAACGGAGTGAACGGAGAGATCCTATGGTAGACATATCCTATAATTATGGTAGACATGTTACTATGGAATTATGGAAGATATACTCCAAAATTTACGGTATGCTAGTGTTTATGATAATATATGGTAGAGATCTTCTATAATTATCGATATTTACTGGATGTTACTGGCAGTTAAGAACCAACATATAAATGGGGTTGCAAGTGCACTCTTACATTTTGTGGAAAACAACCGGTCCCCAGCGTTCCTCCACTGTACTTGGAAAATCATAGATAGTTTTTTCATGTTTTTTTCGTTTGGTTGATGGAAAAGAAATGTAGGAATTTATGAAACAGTGATTGCTGGAGACCCTATATGCTTGCATGCTCCTCAAGCTACCTAGACCCTCTAAGATTACAGGGTAAAAATGTAAAAGACAATTTTAAAGGGTACTTGGAGGGTCTAGCTATGTACATTACTGTATGTTTTATTCATATTTCTTGAGAAATGAACAGGTGCCTCTGCAGGTATGTGTCCAAATTTCCAACATCATGCCGGAAAATGCCTGAAACCTCAGGCTTCTTGGGCGAGGAGGAAGAGGTCTGGAATCCAGTTGGGACGTGGAGAATATCATGATGAAGTCCATAACAGTCTTGAAATTGTGATTCTCATGGATGCTGCATGTGTCAGTGTTGTTGATAGATAACCAGCTACCTCTTCCAAATTGATGATTTCTGCAGTCAGATGAATTTCTGCTGTAGCTACCTTGCAGTTTGCTAAGTTTTGCAACGCTTCAAGCATCTACAATCATTTACATGTATGTGAATGTGACTATATAATACTATATATATGTATGTGTGTGTGATAACTAAGGCACGAATATGCGTACATAGATACTCAGCAAAAAGAAACACATGTGTCTATTCTACTGTATTCTATATATGTCGATATACGTATACGATTACATGCAGACACGCGGTCTCGGCACGGCGTCACTGCAGATAACCTGAGTCAGTTGCTTGATGTGCTTTCAAACGCTATGATGCGTATGCACAGATGCCAGCAGTGAACATTTGTACATTGTACAGGTGTTTTTGCAAAAGACATAACATGTTTTTTGTGTATTCATAGGTAGAGATTTTGTTTCAGATATAGATATAGACATGGATATACTTATACAAACATATATAAACGTGTAAATATATATACATATACATGCACATGTCCACACATTTAACATGTGTCTTAACATATGCATATACATACACACGCATATGCGCACGCACATATCTATAGATAGATATAATCATCGATATCATACGTACAGATATCCAGAGAAATCCATAGACTTCAGGTTTCAATCACGGGACGGCTTGAAACCAATGGGTCCAGAACCCGGGATTTATTCCACCATGATTTCACCATGGCACATGTATAGATATTATCTGATTATACGATATTATTTATAAGTCC
>Ga0126342_10003601_pt1:0-2500 | contig 25722 bp, 21 predicted proteins | sample Cyp1metagenome_FD_92528 | JGI IMG/M metagenome (GOLD analysis project Ga0126342, IMG submission 92528) | Coral microbial communities from Lord Howe Island, Old Settlement Bay, Australia - Cyphastrea 1 metagenome | ecosystem: Host-associated > Invertebrates > Cnidaria > Coral ... | reverse complement strand
TCATATTTTCAATGGGAATTTCAGGATCCTAAAATGGTGGTACCTAGCATATATAAGGCCTATGTAAGGCCTATGTAAGGGAATATCCCCACAAAATATGGCCTTATATGGTACAGTACCTCGATTTTAGGATCCTGGAATTCCCAGTGATATTTGTTTCTGATATGGAGAATGGCCATTAATTAAAGTTGGGGATACTCAATGGCCATCAAACTATGCTTGCTGAATTCCCCTCATTTATCTAGTTGGATGTTTTTAATAATTATATAATATTATATAATATTATATAATATTATATATATATGTTCCCATTCATTTTTCCTGTTTCTTTTCTTCCCCCGTCAATTTGCTTTACGCCTGGAACTCCCCCACATTGTCTTTGCTCAGCATATCCTAATCGAAGAAAGGAAAACTGGTGTCCTATTCGTTCAAGTCACCATTTTGGGGTATATTTTCTAGAGACACATTCCAGGACCTATTTCAAACTGGGATCAGAAGGTGGTAAGACAATCTGTGAAATGGCTTGGATGAAATTCCCATTTTTTTCCATAGGAAATTCCATTTTACAGATTGATTTGTCCATATTTCCCATAGTTCCCCATATTTTCCCATATAAATCTCTATTGATTTTGTGAAACTCTTTGCATAGCAGAAACTGACATCAAGGAATCCACCCGACCATCGTTCAACCAATGGTGGGTGATCAATTAGAATCCTGGAAGCATCCAATGGTTATCAATGATCATGAGCCGCTCATAAGGGAACCTTGGGATTCCAAAAGCACCAAGCCAAACCACCTGTTGAGCGTTGGTTGAATCATGTTCTATTTTATACTGAAGAAGTTTTTGGTATGCACGACTTAGCTATGCGTCAGGAAACAAGTTTTTTCTCTATATCCCAATCTCGCCCACACTCTTGTCGCAATTCGACCTTCCAGTGGTCTGAGCTTGCGATGGAAAACCACCCATTTATGATGTACATAAATATAGGAGGTTTCCAACAATAGGGGTACTCCAAATCATCCAAATTTCGACCATGTGTGTATATTGAATCTCATGGTTTTGGGGATCCATTCCAAGAAGCCCTCATATAGGTGTGTCTGAAAACGGGGTACACCCCCAATGTAGCTGTTGAATAGGAACAATAATGATTAACCAGTGGATGGGACCGGGGCTGTACCTTATTTTCAGACAATTTCATACAATTACATGTACAAAACAATTGACAGATGATTTTCCTAGTCTTCAATCTGCCTGTGTTGCAGATATTTTTGCTATCAACTTTACATCAAGCATGACCAGAACTTATATATATATATATATACATTGATATTTGATACATGTATAATCATGTATACATATAATTTGTATAACCATCATAAAAGATAAAACATACTATAGTACTAATTCACACTAAGTATCCATATGTATCCAAGTGCAATTTACACTTAAGCATAGTCATCACTTCGGTCATCGCCCGAAATCGCCGCAGGTGGGATCATGGTGAGTCCTCGGTGGATTCCATGGGTCGACTATGCACAGAGGCGACCGTTTTCGCGAATCCCCGGGAAAATGATGGAAAAAATACCTTTGTTCTACCCCATAGGATCCATGTATGGTATATCAACATTGTATTGGATATTATATCAACATCAATATGTTTTTTGTATTCAACCATTGTAGCCCATGACGGATCCATGGTGCTGTATACTGGTTGGTGGTTGGAACATGATTAACCATGATTAACCATCATTAACCATCATTGCCCCATACCCCATGACGGATCCGGCTGGTGCTGGTATATATGCTAACATGACTGTGGTATATTGATGGTAAAATATGGGATCTATGTTACCATATATAGCAGCACCATGGATCCGTCATGGGTACTGGTTGGTGGTTTGGAACAGCCTCTGGCCCAAAACCCTGCCAGCCGTGGTGAGGCTGTGCAAGCTAGTTGGTGGTTTGGAATATGCACTATATTCTGGTTGGTGGTTTGGAACATGTTGTTTTTTCTCCATATATTGAACATTTCATGATCCCAATTGACGAAGTCCATCATTTTTCAGAGGGGTAGGTCAACCACCAACCAGTAGTAGGATAACTCAACTTGATCAACTTGATCAACCATGGGTTTATGTATGTATATGTGTCAACCTTTGTTAGATACGAACTAGTACTTTAGTCTTTAGCTATCAAGGGTAAAATGTACATTCACCAGCTGAAAATGAGATTGTTTGACAGGTATTTGAGATTCACCACGACAAGAAAACATAGACATCGTAGATACATCGTAGATACGTCGAATCTGTATCTATTTGTTTCAAAACATGTATATCATAGACACGTATTACAGTATATATATATATTATGTATACATATACCTGGAGCCTATGGAGCTCCAATTTTAGAGCAAGGCCATGTTCCACTATGATCCACGCCTCCATGTATAAAAACACGCCCCTGCCATAAAAACATGGTCCCCTTGATTTTGGCATTTT
>Ga0126342_10003600_pt1 | contig 25728 bp, 22 predicted proteins | sample Cyp1metagenome_FD_92528 | JGI IMG/M metagenome (GOLD analysis project Ga0126342, IMG submission 92528) | Coral microbial communities from Lord Howe Island, Old Settlement Bay, Australia - Cyphastrea 1 metagenome | ecosystem: Host-associated > Invertebrates > Cnidaria > Coral ... | reverse complement strand
CCCCACAAAATATGGCTTTATATGGTACAGTACCTCCATTTTAGGATCCTCAAATTCCCATTGAAAAGATCCACCAATCCACCATTTTTAATAGAGAAACCCCATTTTTTATATGCTGGTTGGTCTCCAATCAGCAGCCTATTCCCATCCCCAAGATGTTCAGACTCCCATTCTATGCCAAAGATGTATAACTGGTTGGTGGTTTGGAACATGTTTTATTTTTCCATATATTGGAAATAATAATCCCAACTGACTAATATTTTTCGAGATTGTTAACACCACCAACCAGTTGGTATATATGGTATGTGTGGTACATATGATATATCAATGGCAATTTCAGGATCCTAAAATGGATGTACTGTACCATATAAGGCAAAACTGGTTGGTGGTTTGGAACATGAATTTTATTTTCCATGATATATGGGATAGTCCTTCATATTGACTTTCATGTGTTTCAAGATGGTTGAAACCACCAACCAGTATGTGTGGTATATATGGCATACATAGTATATGAATAGTTGGTGGTTCCATACCATGTATACTCAAGTTTGTCATCTTTTTATACCGTCAAGTTGGAAAGTTCTAGAATGGGAACCCCTGGGGATGATGAAATGGGGTTGAGTCAACTTGAGAGGATATGTTTGGTAAGATGCTTTTTGATGCCAGTAAGTTGTGATATGTCATAGTTTCCAGCCTTATGGAGGGTTTATACCCAATTATGCTGAAATTCGGGGTGGATATAGATGTGTATATACAGAGTGTGCATATATATATATATGTCGTATGGTATGGTATGGTATGGTATGGTATGGTACGGTATGGTATGGTATGGTATGGTACTATAAAGTAACGTAACCTATATGAACCACTACCAAAATATGGTGAACATGGAGGAAAACCAAATCCAAAGGTGGTTTGATGCGGAGATAAACCAACAAAAGCAGGATTTGAATCCTCGCCTCAAGAATGACAGGACCGGCAAGCACAAGAGGATTTAGCAGACCTTGATTTGTTTCCAGCAAGAGTAGATATGTTGTGGATGGGGTCCATGAACCTTGGTTTGCTAGGTACTTATACTCGTATATATCAATCAATCAGAATGATAATGTCTAACCGTCTAACCAACAAATGAAAATGCTACATAAAGTTGTTGGGCCACGTTGGGGCAAGGGGCTTGCAGGACCCTCAAATGAGGCTGTAATAATACGTGACCCTTTTGGGGGGTTAAGTCGGTTAAGTCACCTCGAATTGGTGGTTGCAAAACTTGGATTGAAAACCAGATGTAGCCTCTATTGTTGGGAAAACCATAGGAAAACTATGGGAAAACCATGGGAAAATGGTGGTTTAATGGGATTTAATGGGATTTAATGGGATTTAATGGGATTTAATGGGATTTAGCCTCTGGTTATGACTAACATCGCCATGGTTTGTTGATGGCCCTAATCGAAATAGATGGTTTACCTAGCTAGAAAATGGCTGGATCTTTCCATGGCAGTGGCTGGATCTTTCCATGGCAAAGCGTTAGTCATCACCAGATGGTACATATGCCCATCTCCCAATTATGTACCATCCCTGGAGATAAGATGATGGATTATATTATATTATACTTTATTATATTATATTTTATTATATTATATTATATTTATATTATACTTTATTATATTATATTATATTATACATATCCCACTATTTTTCCAGAGTTTCTTATGGGTTTCTCTGAAAAATGGGCCATCCCCCAATTCCCATGGATTAACCATGATGAAAAATCATATCTGGTTGGTGGTGACTGGAACCATGGATATTAAGGGATTATGGTGATTGATAGTGATGGTTAATTAATAGTGGTTAATAGGCTATAAATTATAAACCAACAACAATGGGAATATGATGGTGATCTGATTGGTGGTTTGGAAGATGACTTTTATCACTTTCCATATGTTGGGAATGTCATCATCCCAACTGACGAACTCCATCATTTTTCAGATGGGTAGGGCTCAACCACCAACCAGGGTATGTGTGGTATATATGGTATACATATGGTATACATGGTATATGAATAGTTGGTGGTTCCATACCATGTATTCTCAAGTTTGTCATGAAACCTCATAGCCATATATTGTGTTATGTTTTATTTTTCCATATATTGTGAATCATCATCCCAACTGACACTAATATATATTGTTTAGATGGGTAGGTATACCACCAACCAGATATGAAAACCTCATGTTCCCCTTTAAGCCATGGGCCGGCGGTGGCTATCCCACCGCTGTAAGGGAACCATCGCGAACATCACTCGGACCGAGGCACCGGAGGTCCGCGCCGGTCCGTTGATCATCGACTCCGAACTGATGAGAGGACGCCGAACTGATCAATCCGACTCCTCCCATGGAGCAATTGGTCATTGATAACTATGGAACCCTCTCGGAAATGGAACATATATGGGAAATATATGGGAAATATGGGATTTATGGATGTTTACCCTCTGGTAATTTGATACGTAGCTATTGAAAATGGCCCAGTCGAAATAGTGGATTCACCCATTGAAAATGGTGATTTTCCATAGTTACGTTAGTTTACCAGAGGGTATCTGAATTGATAACTATTAATGGATAATTGGTAATTTTGATAGTAACCAACTACAGAACAAAAAGTTACCAACCAAAATAATTATTGATTCAGCCCAGCAACTATAGATAATCAATAGATATCAATAGTTATCAACCATAATGAAATCGCTATAGCTGATTGATAACTATAGTAATTTCACTTATAGATATAAGTATCATAAACCATAGTGACATTACAGTGATGTTTACCAATGAACTATAGTGGACGTTGTTCGATATGCTATTCTAGTTGATACCAGGTTATTTTGTTGTTCGACTCGGCATCTAGATCATCTAGCTGGAATCATGGGGGACCCATTAAGTATAGATGAATTATACCCCCTGGTTATGACTAAGGGTTTGCCATGGAAAGATCCACCATTTTATAGCTAGGTAAACATAGGTAAACCATCTAGTTCGATTAGGGCCATCAACAAACCATGGCGATGTTAGTCACAACCAGAGGCTAGATCTTAACTGCAGGTGAACGACACCGTAAATCATGGAAAGTCACCGTGGTGACATCACGGTCCGTGACGTCGTGACCCTGGAATCATGGTGAAGGACCGAAATTCGGGGTGAAATATTATAGCTTACCCAAAATAATGCTCGATTGATCATCAGTTTGGGCAGTTTGGGGACTCATATGTTAACCATTGTTAACCAATAGATTGGTTTGAATTGGACCCATCGGAACGAAACAGGATGTAAATGATAGGTGCATCAATGTAAATGGTAATTTAACCCTTGAGCTTGAAACGGCAAAGATTTCGGTTTAACCAAGAAGAAGTGGATTCAATCTGGAAAGACATGGGATTTATCGTTATCACAGCTAGATTGGAGGAATGACCCTGGGATACAGTTGGGTTTATCGCAATTATATCTATTCTTAATGGGAATTGTACCCCACATATCCCCAAGTTGTGTCTTGGGGACACTATTGTGCACTATAACTATGGCATGCGGCATACTTGTGAACCCTGGTGATACCGGAAGTATGGCTCATGAGGGATCACATACTGGTAAAGGATGAACAAGGAGTTAGATCCCGGTGATGCTTGGCAACATATTTCTGGTAGCCAGGGTTGAGAAGGGCCATTAAGGGCCGCCAAGTAAAATGTTACAAGTCGGTTTGTTTTGTGCAATCTAACTATAGTTTGTATTTGCCATAAACTCAATCGCTTGCCTGTGATAAACAATCAGATGCCTATCGTTTGGGGGCCCTCTTCCTGTTGTTAAGAAGGTGTTTAACATGTGTAGCTGTATAACTGGGTTATTATCTCACTTACTAACCAGATACTAAGTGAGGATTTTCGTGTGGGGTGTAGTGGTGTAGTTGGCTTTTCACCAACCTTCGAGTCATTGAACACTCAACAGAAGCCACCACAGTTGGATGATCCTCCGGCCGGGCCATGCTTCGTCACATATCCCTAACATATACCCTCTGGTAAACATACACAAAATCGAAAAAATATGGAAAATCACCATGTTAAATGGGTAAATCCACTATTTCGACTGGGTCATTTTCAATAGCTATGTTAGTCATTACCAGAGGCTATCCCTAACATATATCCCAATGACTCAAGTCAACATATGCTTGCAAGAAAGGAGCCTATGTTAACTTACACCAAGCCTATGTATCGTTGGCTTTTATTTGGCCGACAGTCCAATCAGATCCCCGTTTCGCCCAGGAGGATACGCCTCAGGGTGCCGTTTTGTGGGATATGGCAGGGGAATTAAGTAGTAATCACCAGAAAGATAGGAAAAAAGGAACGTATCTATAGATTTAGATGATTTTAGTTGGATTTAACTTTTCCATCTGTTTTTTTGGGCGTGACTGACTAAACATTGTTGCTGGTATATATTGAATTTAAAGTCTGTCCGTGGTCAGGAGGGAGCGGTTCGGAGCGGTTCGGGGTATTCACATGTGTTTTTTCTTTCCAGTAAGTAGGTTGGAACCATCCGATAGTGTGGCGATATATAGAAAATTAAACTATGATATTTGGGGCTTAGAGTGGAAAATATGAATGGCTATGACTTTGTGTGACCATGTATAACCAGGCTACGTAATACACCCCGCAAGCCGAGATATAACCTGTAGGGGCCATATATTGACATAAATTTAGTGGAACTGCATCCCCACTCACTTGGAGCATGTTGGGACCAATTTGCGGTTCTCAGGAAGGATAGACTTGGAATTTCGCGCATTCTTGGAATAGCCTCTGGTAAACATACAAAAAACTATGGAACATCAGCATTTTATAGCTGGGTAAATCAACTATAAATGGACCATTTTCAATAGCTATGTCAGTCATTACCAGAGGCTATATCCCATTAAATCCCATTAAACCACCATTTTCCTATGGTTTTCCTATGGTTTTCCTAGGGTATGTCAACTTGCACCCATCACATTTGGGATCGAGGTACCTTGGGTAAGCCTTGGGTAATGGGCTTCGCCATGGAACTGATACCGGGGAACAAACGTGCCAGCTACATAGCTCCCACTCCCAACATCTATATCATATATAAATCAATATCATATAGATGTAGACATATATATATATATATAGACAGATAGATATAGATATAGATAGATAGATAGATATAGATACATATATAATAGATATAGATAAATAGATTCACACACACACATATATATATATATATCATGAATATCATATAGTTTTTTTGGACTTACAGGACACCTTTGAAATGGATGTGCAACATGATTTTACAACTAGACGCTGCTATTTTGTTAAATAATTTTCAGCAATTGCTCAGGAGTCCGTCTCTTTTGGCTGCTCCCCTTCTCCTTTCATCCGCGGGCCAGGCTGTCGATTAACTTTGCAACGCCTGTGAACTTGAACGAGTTCAGAGGCAGCTTCGAAGGCTTCGATCAGCTTCCAATGACGAAGCTGGTGCAATCGATGATTCAGCCAGTACCTGGGCGCACATCAGCATCCCCTTTGTCTGACTCCTTTTGAAAAGCAGAAATCCACAAGTACTTGGGAAAATTGCGAGAGAATTTGTTGACCTGAAATCTTGCATATATCCTGCATATATGCCTGTTTGCCCCATATGATTCGACAGCGGACAGTCATCCGTTGCCAAGGCGGCTCACCACGCGTCCAACTGGTACACCCAAGTCGTGAAGAATCCCGTTTTCACCAACGCGGGCGCGGGCGGCGCGGGCGGCCCTGCCAGCCATCCCGGTGGTCACCACCCTGCGCCACACCATGGTCGACGCCTCTTCGATTTCACCAATCCCTTCGGCTCGGGGGCCCCGGGGGCCCCGGGGGCTCGGAGATAACTGCAGCTGGTTGGTGGCAGCAGTGATTGATAGTGATGTTTTTTTTGTTGTTTTTATAGGCTATAAACCAAGAACGGAATATGATGGTGATCTGGTTGGTGGTGACTGAAACCATGGAACTTTATGACTTTCCATATGTTGGGAATTTCATATTCCCAACTGACGAACTCATATTTTTCAGAGGGGTAGTATACCACCAGCCAGGCAGTGATTTTCGGGGCCCACATGCACAGATCGCGCAACTGTACCTTTAGATGACACCCAATATCTGAATTTGTCAGATTGTGCGGGACAACTTTCTTGCACCCTCAATACTCGGCATGACTTGAAGGATATGGCACAGACAGCCAGCTACCTGACTGCAACTATCTTTTGGCAAGCACATAATGGTAGCCGGAAAATCTGTCAGAGAAAGACCCAGAAATATCATGAAATATCCATAAATATGCAGAAATGCTGTAATGTCAACCCTGGATGAATAAATCCAAAACGCTTGTAGTAAATTGTAGGGGCACCAATTGACTATATAGGATATAAGTGTATATATATATAATATATATATATCATATTATCACTATTTGGAGCACATCCCCATAAATCCAAGGGTTTATGAATCCGGGGTTGACGTTAGCACAGCACCAGCACCTGTCCCAGGTCATACCGTGAAGACCATGGATATGTCTTCCGTGGGTCCTCACAACGCAGCCACTGGGTGGAAAGGTCGTTGAATGGGGAATGGCGGCTCGCGTGTTTCGCCATGGTTTCTAGAAACGATGTTGAGCATTTTTGGGGGTTCTCAACCATGGAAATATGAAGATGATGGAGGGTGATCCCAACTTTTTCGATCATAGGCCCAACCATCCCAAAGGACTGTCACAGATCCTCGAAAAAGCCATCCAGCCATCCCCAAGTCATCGCCAAAACTCGGGAAATCCCACATTGGAATATGGTTTTCAGATGTTATTATCAATATAAGTGGACAAGGAATCGGGATTGACATGCCCATTTGGTTCGGATATGTTTGGATCCCCGTTGTGGGCAGTTATGGGATGACCAAACCAAATTGACCATGATGTTTTGACCATGGCACATGTGTAAATGGCAGAATCCTAGCCCATTCCTATCGTTTTTGGGCAGGCTTTCTACGGGTAGCTATCAAGATGGCGCTGAGAATCCATAGATTGTCACATGTTGTTATTTCAACACATTATTACATACCCCTCATATTACTACACCTTCTCACACATTATTTTGTTTTGCAACTTATTGTGCAATATTGATATTATAATCTATTTTCTACATATCAAATCAAATATTGGTATTATAACAATATTATAATATATATATATATATTACCTGGTTGGTTGTTTCAAACATGAATTTTATTTTCCATTTCATACATGGGATGTCATCCTTCCCACTGACTAATATGTTTCAAGATGGTTATTGCACCACCAACCAGCCATGATAAAATGGGCTTATTAATGGTTAGTATAGCCAATTAGATACATTTGTTTAACAATATCATAGTCAATTAGTCTGGGTAAATTATAACGACCTCACTGCGACCTCACTGGAAATCATGGTTAATAAGGGGAATCACCCCCAAATGGCCTTAATTCAGGTTAGTGAAATATTATAATTTACCCAGAATTAGTGGTATTATAACAATATTTTAATATATATATATATATATCATTAATACCTATTAGATGATATGGTCACTAGTGGTAATGAATGGTATTAATGGTATTTTTGACCATTAGATGGTCATGATATATATATATATATATATTATGTATAAATTACAGTTATCACATATTTTTTACCCGTAAACTTCGCATCTTTTTTTTTCAAATGTTCCCTGTTTCGATGGCTTTTTAAGAACCGTTCTCGAGGCGATCGATGGCTCGGGCACGTACGTCATCACCTGCCAACAGCAACGGCCTGGGAACTCAGTTTTTTTTGGATGAAAATTGGTAGTGTTGGAATGAAAAACGGAAAATCCAACAATGGAATATAGTATACCCCTATGAAAAATGGGATATACTATTTTTATATTAATGGAATTGCATGAAATATAGTATATCCATGTATATCCCATGAATACATCCATCAATGAAATACTAGCGTATTGGTGATATTCCCATGATATGACCATTCAATCTGTCAGTTTTGGGAAGCCCATGTTCAACCATGTTCCGGAAGTGGTCCGAGGATCGGCTGCATTCGCATCCAATTTTTCAAGAACTGGGACACAATTGTCACCATGGTCAGTGCAGTGCAAGGAGGTGCGAGTCCAGGATGGTGATAGGACTCAGAGATTTCAGACAACTGAAGTACCATCTGGTTATTTAACATAGCCATGGGAAATGGCCCATTTATAGATGGTTTTCGTATTAAAAATAGTGATTTTCCATAGTTATGTTAAATTACCAGAGGGTAACTGTGGAATTTTGGTAAAAAAAATCCGGGGATTCATCCAGTGAATGGGTTTTACGCAACATGATTTGGTATCCGCCATCGTGACTTTCATATAATATCATGTTCCAATAACTACAGTAAACCATAGAACTGGCGACTTTACCATGGCTACTAATCAATACTAACCAGGTCCTTTTGGGAAAATCACTCACCCATGGTGATGACGTCCACCCGGCGCTTTAAAGATCAATTCTGAAGTGTGCGTCAACTTCGTTTAATTTCTCAAACGGTACCAGTACCCTCACCTTGTACTAAGCTACATCCACTGGTAATATGATCAGTACGGGTTACTGTATGTCTACTTATATCATCTTATATGCCCATGGGGCCCATGATGTACCCTCTGGTAATGACTAGCGTAGCTATTGGAAATGGCCCAGTCGAAATAGTTGATTTACCCAGCTATAAAATGGGTGGATTTTCCAGTTCGATAGCTTTTTGTATGTTTACCAGGCCGGGTATCCCATAGATGCATGATGTATCCCTTACGAAGCAATCATCAAGGGCCCGTGATTTTCCACAGTGGATCTCCCATGGGGTCCGCCAGGAAGCACCTTGCCAGTGGATGTGCCTTCTTCCTGGGGTGCGCGTGGTTTTCGAGTTGACTGGGAACGGGGGATTGAACCAGCATGAACCAGCCATGGGGGTAGGGCTTTAACCAGCAAAAACAGGGAAGGAATTCTTGTGGAGCTGGATCCCATATGCTCCATGTAGTTATGGAATATGTATCAACATTTACGGCAAACATCACCCAAATGTAGGTACATATATACCATACATGGAGCATCTGAGTATATGTATGTATCATTCGTGATATGTTTCTCTGGGATTTGGGAACTTGAGGATTTCGTACCGAAAGGGCGCCTTGATTCCAGTCTCATCTCTTCGAACTAAGATCTAAGATGGTCTGAGTTAGCCTTTGGTAATCCATGGCATAGATGATTTTCCCATTATTTTCCCATTTAAGAATTTAACTTCGGGAATTCCATGGAATTCGCATTGCCATGTTGGATTAGCCTATCGGATATGTTTCAACTCGAAGTGCTGGAGATAACCGCATTTTTAAGTGACGAAGAGTGTTTTATGTTGATGTCCAATTCTCAGGCATACCCTTCAATAATCTAAGCTGGCTCAAAAAGAGACATGGACTTCGATATATTCCATGATTTTAGCCTCATTCATACAAGGTGGTCCCTATTATCTAGATGATGTCATCAGCCCGTCATCGAACAGCAATCACCTACAAATCAGCCATACATCGCTATTGTTCGAAATCCAACTCCAATCAAGTCCACATTTTCCAACTAATCTAACATATTCTAAGATAAATCTCCTCGAAATGCCTATGGTTCATGGGTTAAATTCACCATGTTCTCCTCGTTCCAGGCTGCGGTACGGACAAGTTCCAAGCCTTGCCCGGGCACCCTGGGAATCGCATGGTATTCCCTTAGAAAACCATGGTAGATGCAAGGGATTTCCACATGTTTTGGGACATTTGGGACCATGCAATTGGGGTGTTTAATAGGGTGATGGGATCATACATGACTGTTTTTAATGGGAAAATCAACGAACTAAACCAACATGGAGAATTTCCAATTGCTGTGTTTGATTGCCGGATGGTATATTGAAACATGTATATATATATATCAGTATTACCCCCAAAACAATAGAAGTTGGTAAAATGGCAAGTTGTTGTTATCCCCATAATTTATCAACATATAGTAATCCCAATTTGCTACGGAAACTTAGTGATAAATTGAACCTGTCCCTTTTTTTACTGCTTCCTTCACACCCACGCACCTCTCGGGTAGCTGAGCGACGAGCGACGCATCAAATACCGTTGGAATCAGGGAAGATACCAAGTCAACTTGGGGAAATCTTACGGGAAGAGCCGCCCTCAAGAGCGTGGGTGAGAACCCCAAACTTAGTGATAAATTGAACCTGTTCCCATTTTTGGAGGGATTATGTTCTAAGCCCCAAGCCACAAAACAGCTGTTTGCAAAGGGATATCATGTAAAATTCCCATGAAGATCATCAAATGCCTTGTTGCAAGGGAATATGATTAAGCCGGCTATAGCCATTGACATTGATGAACTACTTCATGAGCCAACTCATCCATGCAATCGCTGATTAAGCCAGGAAATAGCCAGTTGTTACCACTGAAGCAATACCAGTCATCCTTGATGGACAATGATTCGCCCACTGGGCCTTTCCGGGAAAGCCTGGCTACCATTTTTACCTACCAGGTTTTCCTCCCAACCCCCAGGCCCTGGGGGGAATCCTGGATCCTGGGACGCTGTTGAACCAGGTTTCGTATGTCGTGCTTGGCCGGGATAGTGTGCAGCCTCCCAAAAATTCGAAAATCACGTGTCAGTTCTCAAACTACAAGCATATCCAATCATAACACCCAATCATCTGGGGGTTTCCACAAATGGGGGTTACCAGTCATCCATTTCAGTAGGATTTTCCATCATAAACCATCCAGCGAGAAAGGGGTACCTCCATGGCTATGGAAACCCGCATATAGCCAGTTGAGAGGATTCAGCTACTGCAGTGGCTTGGGGATGCTTGGATGGGAATTCACCAGTATAAAAGCAGCCAGATCAAAAGTGGAGATAAAATAAAGATGTGGTACCCCCCAGTGATGTTTGTTAGTTTATAACCCCCATCAACTATAGATATATCTACCATAAGTCCTACTTATTGTAGTTATAAACCAACTTAGCTATCTATGGGGCACCACTATGTAAAGATGTGTTGCATTCCTCCCAAAGTTGCGTGGTGTTTCGATGCACCACGTTTTGTTTGTCAAATTCCATCAAATTCTTTAGTGAAAAGAAGCCAGTGGGGCAGGTGTTTGTGGCTCCAATCCGCAAAGTGGCTCTCCCTAGTTATAAGATCTTCTGATTTGGTTTCTAGACTCCATGAACTATAGATAGATAGATAGATAGATAGATTTATTATTATTACTAATTACTATTATTATTATATCATATCTATCTATCCATCTCGTCCATCTAGTTAAATCTATAGTTCTGTTATTTCCATCATATTCCATCAACTATTTCGCCAACCAAATCCCGGGGTTCCCTATTCGCTCCTTCCAGGGAAGGTGGCGAGGAGTCCAAGAGCTCCTTCTTCAGCATGATGGAGGAGTCCAATACCGTTGGGAATCCCAGGGTCCGGAAATGTCCTGGTTTTTTTGGGGGTTAAGTCGTTGTGAGAAGCTGGTGACGTGACTTAAAGATTGATGGGAAAACTATAGGAAAACCATGGGAAAATGGTGGTTTAATGGGATTTAATGGGATATACCATCTGGTTATGACTCACAGTTCGCGAACTGGAAAATCCCCCAAATAAATGGAGGTTGATGTCGCTGGGAAAATCATCTATGAATCTATGGGCCATGGCGCCACCATGGCTATGTTAAATAACAAAAGATTAGATTAGATTAGACTCCCGGATGTGAATGTTGTGGATTTGGATGAACATGTGCTGTTGGGTTTGGTGCAGCCATGACCCGAGTCGCCAAGAGTGAGGGCCGTAGGTGACTGGAGTTCTACTGCTGGAAGCCCCTGCAAGGATGGGCCTCACAGACTCTCAAGGTTAACGGATGTGCAACATGTTTAGTGGTTTCGGACATTTTGTTGAAGTGCTTCCTGTCAATGTGAAGGGCACATGTTGTGTGGCATGTTTGAATGGCTCAACCAAAAAATCTTTCATCTTCTTTCGGAATTGAGTTTCTGTGGCTAACTGGTGGTTTGAAACAGTGTTTTTGTTTTTTGTCCAGCCCTGCAGTGTACATGTGGTGTCAAAAATGCCAGCATATCTGATAATGTGGGTAAAACAATAATAAACCATCCCCCAAATCACCATAAATATATAGGTGGTATAAAGCATTCCCAAATGGTTTTGTGCTCAACTGGCAGTTGCTGACCTATTTCTTTTCGCATGCCAGGAGTTGTGTACGTATGGATGAACTCTTATAGATACTTGGTGGTTCATCCTCATTAGCAAGTAGCTAGCTCATTCACAATGTTCATTTACTGTATATATATATATAGATATGCGTGTGAAATATCAATCCCAATATCAAAAAAATCCGATCACATTCCGATTATTATAAGTACACAATTATACATATTCTATATCATTCTTCTTGCCATTACTATATTTTACATTCTATTTGGCTGAATCATAGTGACCTCACAACGCGTCACCGAAATCATGGGACTTGGGCGCCTCACTGTGAGGTTTGACTCACGGCTACGCCCAGATACTACAACTACTGCATGGTTTACTTAAAAGAATAGGTGGACATATTTTTAGTACATGATTTAATGGCGTATTATCCAGGGTACATTTACTATTATATGGTTGATGTACACCCCATTGTCAGATAACCAATATTACAATACCATTTGTTATTATTTCTTATATTGTATGACAGATAAATATTAAGCACCATTCCAGATAAACAAACATATTATAAGATCCCAGATAGTATTTGCTATTTGCCAGCTTGTATTCCAGATATATCACATGAGAATGCTGCCAGATTGCCAGACATATCCAACTATATTACTATGCTACATAGGATATATTCTTATCATATACTATAACTATAAGTATATTAATTAGTAAGTAGGTGATGTATATATATATACAATTACTAAATAGGATAGTCCATTACTATTATATGATATTATATACGATAATAGCCAGTATTACATACTATAGTTGATCTTGAGGAACCTCTACAACAAAGTTATGGCTTCCCAAACTAAGAAAAAATATATCCTCAGATCATCCATGCATGTATATCAACACCATTGAGAATAAGTATATACTATATTGGAGTAGTCCATAGATATTGGTTTATCAATTGTTTACCACTTTGTACTATATAAATATGACTATCATATACTAACTATAACCAATTATTTATATAGTTATAATATATATATATATGATAGCACCATCATATGGTATTTCTAGGATATACTGGGTATATCTGGCTATACTATATATATTTATATAGGCTATAGGATTAGTCCATGACCATAGCCAGATATACCCAGTAAAATCCTATCGCTCGCCAAGTCCACCACCTGGATGATGCGCGTCTTCGGTTTGTTGCTCACTTGGGCGGCCGTGTGCCGAAATCGGGCCTGGCCGTTCGGAACCACGGAGCCATTGAGGAAAACCATAGGAAAACCATAGGAAAATGGTGGTTTAATGGGATTTAATGGGATTTAATGGGGTATACCCTCTGGTTATTTAACATAGCCATGGTATAGATGGCCCATAGAAATAGATGGTTTAGCTATAAAATGGTGGATCTTTCCATGGCGAACTGTTAAATAACCAGATGGTACCCCTAATACATGACCCAGTTTTGTAGGTAAATATACCAGCACCATGGTTCGCATATGGGTCATGCTGAACTGAAAAATCCAGGGCTACGACGTGGTACCACATGGGATATCTCTGGATTTACGACTTTTGTGGAAAGGACCGGACCCGAGTCGTACGTGTGAAAAAGGTACTTATTGTTGTTTTTTTGCTGGAAATTGATTTGGATTAATTTTCAGTCTAGATCTCGGAAGGTAACTTGCAAGCATTTGGAAGCCCCGGAAGTGGGATGTAGATTCACCTTGAATCAGGGAATTGCTATGAATTGTTGCTATTTCAGGTTATTTCAATGTTTTTTATGTATCTAAGCTGCAGGCTCGTGAGGTTTTATTTATCTTTATCTATCTTTTTCTACCATTTAGAACTGTTGACAGTGAGTTGGAAACAAATGGAATTACAATTACATACAATTACTATGGGGGCAGGACAGTCAATAAAAATGCATTGTTTCCATATTAAACCATGGTTAACCAACAAGAATGCTGGCTAAAAGGGGGGATATAGTTGGGGATACAATGGGGAGATTTTTTGATAGCAACCGTCGTAGAACAGAAACATACCAGTCTTCGTCATTGTGATTCATTTCGTGCCCTTGAGAACTCGCGTTGACCTCAAGAGTCTTGACTCAAGAGGTTCCACTGTTTTACAGATGAGTTTTCCAAGGAAAATCGTTACAAATTGGGTAGTTTTGATGATGTTTGATGTGTGATTTTGGCAGGGTAACATCAGCTACTTACTTGCCTAGTTGCCTGGGCAGTTGCCTAGTTGTTCTTGTTGTTCTCTGTTTGCAGGTACTGTTGTTTTGCCCCTATTGCTGGGGCCATCGATGTGGTGGGTGATTGTCAGCGATGCCCAGACCGGAGGGGAAGGTAAATTATAACGACCTCATGTCGCGACCGAGCCCTGGAATCATGGTGAAAGTATAGGGAAATCATATCAATGATAGCCTTCATTCACGTGAGTGAAATATGATATTTTTCCCGGATGCATGTTCAATGGTGAATGAGCGTTGTAAATTTAGATAGGAATGTTCGGAATGTTGGTATACCTGTAAGACTGTGCGAATGACTTGCGATCCTGAAATACATTTTTTTGTAACTGTGTGCGTTGCTTCAGTTTCTCTTTTTCTGTGAAATCCCAAACTTTTGTTGGCTAAATCCCTAGGTGTGCTTTTGTGTTTCTTAATTGCCGAGTTCGTGCAGTACAACTCTTGTTGGTTGAATCTCCACTTATATATGTTCAGTTCAAATCGTGCTAGATCCCAAGTCTTTGCCACTCGATCCCGTCTTCAAACTAGTTCATTGCCGACTAGAGCCACATACTGGAAATTACCCTTCAGTGTTATCAAACATGGCAGGTGGCTCGGGAATCCCTGCACTAAATGGGGAATTCTGCATTGCCATGGTTGACCACCAGACGATACTCATTTATATGTACATAGTCAATTATAGGCATATTTGGCCCCTGTACTAAGTATTCTTGTTTTTGTGTTCCAGTTATGAATATTGCTATAGTTTGGTATGTTTAGGTTTTTTTCTGGTCTTATCAGTTGTCTCTTTACTTTGTTTACTGGCAGTCTGACTTTCTTCTATTGCCCCTCTTATGTACATCGATTCTTGAGCATCTAACAGATCTTTGGTAAGTACCCGACATTTTCGTAACGGAAGATTTCTAATCCCAGGTGTTTAGTAGAGAAATGGACCCCATAACTCCTTTTTTGGGGTTGATGATCGGAGATGGAGCACCTCTCATGTCCCAGCCTTGAGGCATTCGGGGCATTCCCTGCTTGGGCCAGTTCTTGGAAGATCTGCTGGAAGGCTGGATCTGGAGGTTGCTGAACAAATGGATACCCCCAAATCATCCACTTTCATAGGGATTTCTTGTGATTTTTCCATTACAACCTTAATCTCTGGTGGTTTCAAACCATGGAATGGATGATAATTTGATTGTCCATTTCTTTTTTTTGGGATGTCATCCGAAACCCAATGACTTTCACTCCATGATTTTTCAAGATGGGCATGAGAAAGCACCACCAACCAGATCCACTTTGGGGTATCCCTCCGTTGTCGGAAACCTCGGCGATTGGACTCCTGGGACCCATATGCGAACCATGGTGCTGGTATATAAAAACCTACATGACTGGGTGATTTTGGACAAGGGCAAATGTTGGTATATAAATATTCCAGCAAAATGGGTTGCATATGGGTTTATCAAGACTAAGTACATAATAAAAAAAAAAAAAATAATAAATTATTATTATTATAAATATATATATATATAAGTAATATCTCCCTAGCTCCTTCAAAAAGAGACCGATATTGCCTGAGTGATGTCCCTCTCACAACGATGACAAATCTTGGGAGGATCAACCACCGGATAGAGATTAATTTACTACTTTACCCCCTTGGTAATTTCATATCGCCAATGAAGATCACGGTGTGTTAAACGGTACATCCTCTTTTTCATCCTCTTTTTCATGGGCATCCATTTTCTATAGCAAACAGTGAAATTACCAGAGGGTATGTGAGCCTTACCAACTGAAACACTGCAGGGTCTAAGACTGGCGCTTCCAAGACAGCTTCCCCTGGTTGCCGGGGTTTTCAGAGATATAGATGAATACAATATGATGAACCAGCCAACAGAAACATTTGAGGCTTGCTAAACATCCGAAAAAAAAAATGAAACTCTTCGAGATGGGATTTACATGCGTACCGTAGGGAGCAAATTGAACTTAGTAGTTGCATGATGTTGCATGTTTTCCGGGGCAGGTTACCTTTCTTCACCTTGCCGTTCCATCCCCTGTTCCGTCGTCAGGGGGTTCCCACGCCGTCGCCAGGCATGGTGACCTGCATCTTGTGTGTGGTCTCGTGCGGCTTCGGCTGCTCCTGTGGCCTTTTCGTCATCGCCGTGGTGTGGCTCTACATGCGGCCTCTGTCCGGGCCCCAAAAGGCCCAGGGCGCCGTTTAAGCGCCGGAGATATGGTGGCTGTGTTGTGGCTGTGACATGGAGTAACCATGAGTAACCTCCCCAAATAGCTATTTCATGTTATTTTCATGTTATTTTCATGTTTTTTTCATGTTCATATCTTTTAATAGGGAACAGTGACGATAAAACGCTGGATTTTGGGGCAACTACCATATTCGCAGGAAAACCCCTTTGTTGGAGGAGTGTTTGAATGCTTCAGCTGAAACCACCAATTAATTCGACAATGTTTAACTGAGTGGGATTCAAAAATGGTGATGTGATGATCCCACTTGAAACTACCAACCAGTTTTGGTTTTTGATTGGGGTATTGTTTTTTCCTTGAATGCCAATCGTGGGGCCGCCAGCTAGCTGAAGTCGACGCAAGCCAAATATGGATATATTTTTGTTAACATACGTATACAATGTCTTGCCATCTACTGTGCTGTATTGGAACTTGACATACGTACTCTAATGTGATCATTGCGTAATGTCATGCTAGGCTTAAACAAATGACGTTACATTCGTGTTTGTTCGTCGCTGTTGATCCACATTTATCTACGGCGACCCCGCCGAGGATTGGCGGTGGGCTCATGCTCTTCTGTGCAGCTCTGGCAGCTGGAGCGTACTTTCTGGGCCAGGGCAGCAAAAATAAGGCGGGCAGCGGCGCCGTTGCCGCCGTTGCCGCCGTTGCGCGGGCTCCGACATGGGTTTGTGTTGGGAAAATCTAGGGGGAAACCGTGGAAAACCCTCCAAATCCCATGCATAGTGGCCTCGCCGGATGTCACCGTCTGTTTGGTTTGAACAGGATCGCGGGTAACCAATGTAACCAGGAAACCATGGAACCATCCACGGTGAAGCCATCACCTGTTGGGATTACAGCAACTGTTGGGATTCTGCTGTGCCATCTCCCATTTCAACTCATCTACCCTCCAGTAGACTAAGATAGCTATTGAAATTGCCTATTTATAGTTGATTTACCTATAAAAATGGTGAGTTTCCATAGCTTTTTGTATGTTTATCAGCGGGTATCCCATAGGGCTGAGCTTGAACCATCACCAGTCTTGCCGCAGAGGATTCGAGAAATTTGGTCTCCGAACTGGTGCCAATGACTGAGGGTAACAATCCAGCTTGAAAACAGCGGAGTCTAAGTCGCGATGGCTGAATTTGATTTTTGGCGATGGGTCAAGATTGTGTGAGATGCGATGTCTTAAGTTTTTAAGGGATGTTGGTTTTGTGTTTTTTTTTTCCGGGACATCTTCGTCATAGTTTGGCGTCAAAGCGTTTTTGGTCGGTGTGCGCAATCAATTTTGATCCACGCCCCCAACTTTCACTTGTGTTCTTGTTCTGGTGACAAAGTGCCCGCTCACGGACCTTGGCTCTGACGAAGAAGATGGGCTGTTGCTTGAAGTCCCGCACTTGAGCATGTCCAGATCCAGACAATAAATGCGTTGGAGTAAAGAAAAAATAAGAAAGACATAGTGACATAGTGGGTTTGTTTCCATGAATTACTTGATCAGATTGTGAATATTAGATCATTAATCCATCAATCATCAATCCATAATAATAAATAGATAATAATTACATATAATTACATGTTTCCTACAGGAAGCTGTGGGATTTGGCATAGGTCTCCAGATTGTGAAATAGGGGTCGTGCTCAGCACGACTTCCACAAACGTTTAATTGATTTCTTGGCTTCAAGTGGAAGTTGTAGTATATAATATGTTGTTAAAGATTGAGGGTGGGACTCTGTAAATATATGTCAATATTACATTAGACTATATACTAGTATTAGATCATTCTCATTTGGTAATCAAATATGGCAACGGAAACTCCCATATGCAACATATGAGAGTTTCCTGCAAATGGGGATATCCCAAAAGTGATGGTTTCTAACATCCCATTAAAATTGATGATTTGGGGGTACCCCCCATTTCAGGAAACCTCCATATGTTCTGCGGTGGATTCCCATTGTCATGTTTGATTACCCGAGGGTAAAATTCCCATTTGTCGATGGTAAAGACTGGATTTCTATGATTAGAGATTTTCCCCGATCGATGATTATCCCCTGTAGTGCTCCCTATACTATCACATATCCCATACATTCTCCTTATTATCATATATGTTTGTATGGGGTTTCCTACAATGGGGGACACCCCCAAATCATCCCAGTCATTAGTTAAACTAGACCATTGTATGATCGAAATCTATGGTTTCAGGGTATCCCCATTCTAGCATACATTTGGTTGGTGGTTTGGAACATGAGTTTTATGACTTTCCATTCAGTTGGGAATGGAAAATCATCCCAACTGACGAACTCCATCATTTTTCAGAGGGGTAGGTCAACCACCAACCAGATTATCATTAACCATTTAATAGCCATATATTAACCATATGTTAACAGTATATATTCCATAGTAATGGATCATTAACCATATGCCATATATATTCCTTCAAGGGCTACGATAGGGGGAGAGCGAGGGCCGCCATGGTCCGAACGGCCCATCTTGGCTTTGAGCTGCCAATGTGCAAGGATCAAAACCGACGGCCTGGGCGGAGGAACGAAAAAAGCGAAAACGTGGTGATCATTTCCTGTGGATGGTTGCGAAATTTTACAGCTGATACAATGTGGTACCCTCTGGTAAACTAACAGTTTGCTATTGAAAATGGCCATAGAAATAGTGGATTTTCCCAGCTAGAAAATGGGTGGATTTTCCATAGTTATGTTAGTTTACCGGAGGGTACCCCCCAGTTATAAGTCCTACTTATTGTAGTTATAAACCAACTTAGCTATCGAACTGGGGCACCACTATGTAGGTGCTTTGTCTCATTATTTGGATTTCAACCATCGGGATTCCGTCATGAAACACTGTAAATCATGGGATTTTCATGGGATAAACCGTCTACCAACTGGCGGTGCAAAACTTTCTTCCACGGTAACTGACAGTATCAGTGGTTCATTCCTGTTGATTTTTTTTTGGTACTTGTATTTATAGTCCTCTTAGGAATATCCTCTATAGAATGCAGGGGACATCCATCGGATGAGCAGTTGTTTATACGCATTTTATCTCTCATTTTTTTGGGCTCGAGTGAGCCCCCCATTTTATAGAGATTTTGGGGGGTGTCAGATCAGCACCTTATATATAGTGATGTTAACCTGGGGTGACAGTCATGTCCAATGTCATGGGTTCCCATCCTATAGAGACCATATACTCTGGAAAACCGCAATTTCCAATATCATAGGTTCCAGTTTTACCGAGAGAGTGGGGAGAGAGGAGTGCAAGGAAGGATCAGGAGATAATTTCAAAATCAGTGTTTTTCAGAGTATATCATTTCTATATCATTTCAAAACAGTCCATACATTGGTGCCATGAGGGCCTCCATTCTGTAGTTAGTTTTGGGCAAGTTTATGAAAATAAAGATAGGCTCGATGGTATCTCATGGGCTGTCCCACCTCCTCCCGCCCCCGCCGCCTCCTCCCGCGGGACCTGAACAGCAAGCCCAGGATCGCAGTGTTCCCCGCCGGACCTCAACCACAAAGAGATGCCAGGAAGAATGCCAGAATGAATGGTTGAAACGATGCCAGATAGAATGCCTGAAAAGATGCCAGAGAGAATGTCAAAACATATGCCAGAAAGAATGCCAGAATGAATGGTTGAAACGATGCCAGATAGAATGCCTGAAAAGATGCCAGAAAGAATGTCAAAACATATGCCAGAAAGAATACCAGAATGAATGGTTGAAACGATGCCAGATAGAATGCCTGAAAAGATGCCAGAGAGAATGTCAAAACATATGCCAGAATGAATGGTTGAAACGATGCCAGATAGAATGCCAGGTTAGATGCCAGAGAGAATGTCAAAACATATGCCAGAAAGAATGCCAGAATGAATGGTTGAAACGATGCCAGATAGAATGAATGCCTGAAAAGATGCCAGAGAGAATGTCAAAACATATGCCAGAAAGAATGCCAGAATGAATGGTTGAAACGATGCCTGATAGAATGCCTGAAAAGATGCCAGAGAGAATGTCAGAACATATGCCAGAAAGAATGCCAGAATGAATGGCTGAAACGATGCCAGATAGAATGCCTGAAAAGATGCCAGAGAGAATGTCAAAACATATGCCAGAAAGAATGCAAGAGAGAATGTCAACGACGACATTCTCCCCAACATGCCTTGCCAAGCTACAGAAAGAAAAAAAACAAGGGAAAGAGAGCCAGAGAAAAGGCAAGGTTACACGAAAATGCAGAGAATGCAAGATCTGAAGATATAAGATCTGCAATTATAAGATCTGAAGATGTAAGATCTGCAAATATACAAGTTGATAGAATTTTGTGTGATAGAAAAGAATTATATGTAAGATTTGTGTATGAATGTGTATGAAAGAATTATGTGTGAAGGAATTGTGTGTGATAGGTTATATGTAAAAAAAATATATGAAATTAAATTAGCTATAAAAGGGTAATACAAAATAAAATTAAATATTATTGAATTAATAATTAATAAATTATTATGAAAATTATATTATTTGAAAAATAATAAAAATATATATAATAAATATATTTAATATTATTAAAAAATAAATAAAGATTATATAAATTGAAATTTATATATTTAAATATATATTATATAATTTATCGATAAAATTTTAATAATATTAAATATATATTGGATAATTATTAAATTATAGAAATTAATAAATATTATTAAATATAAATAATATTTTTAAAAAAAATATTTCTAAATTTATTATATATTATTATTATTATACAAATATAAAATAGTATTTTTTTGAAATATATATATATAATTTTATAAAATTAGAAATTTTAAAATTATATATATAAATTCGAAACATATTAATTATAAATTATTTTATTATATTAAATATAAATAATTTTATTATTATAGATATATTATTATATAAAACGGAACTGTTGTCGAAAAAGTGGGCGCCCCTGTTGGAAACCCGCTAATTGTAGCCGGAATTGACCTAATATATAATATAATTATGCTAAAAATCCCAAATTTTCCGGAAATTTCGGCCAATACTCCGAATTTTTCCGGAAATTTGGCGATTTTGGATTTCTAAAACTGGCAAATTTTCCGGAAAATTGTTGGTTCCGGATTTCGACGGAATCGCGAAATTTTCCCGAAAATTGGTGCTTTTGGCATAAGCCTTACGCATTGGGGTTTTATTTCTGGCTGCTGCATTGAGGCTCACAGTTGACACTTAGCGTCCTTCTTTAGCTATAGTATTGGAACTTAACAGCATTGTTATAATTTGGCCTTCTTTAGCTATAGTATTGGAACTGAACAGCATTGTTACAATTTAGCAACATATAACAAACATCGCGGTTTTCCAAAACATCGTTGTTTTTTCACGGAACATCGTTTCTTTTTGAACAACTTCTTGGATCTGGTAGTATTTACCGTAGCTCCTCCGGTGTGATCGCGCCTTCGGTCCCTTCGTCATTATCTCAGACAGGAACTGGGATCTTTGCAGTAAAAGGACTGAAAGGTCCTTCAAGGTGAATGCACTACCATTTCAAGCTTTGTTCGAGAATAAATAGAGATTTTGGATTTGATTCATACTTGCACTACAAAGACTTCAGTCATTGTAAGACAGCCGTACCAGCTTGGTGAGGTTGTTCCCATCCACCCCTGAAGGAAGTCCCAGAGGGCGATTGGAATTTAGCGACGGTGACGGTATAGCTGCTCTGGAAACCGTGCAAGGCATGTATATATATATATTTGTATATAAATTATATATATATATTATTGCAATAAGATGGTAATTCGCAAATTTGAGCCCTGAAAAAAATATATATATACATATATATTAATAAATAATTGATATATATATATATCTATATATATTTCAAATTATTGGAAATATACAGAAATTCGCGATTTTCCTATTTTTTCGCGTATCTGCATCTTCTTTCTTCTGACTCTTTCTCTTCTCTGATCTTCTCTCTTCTAATTTTTCTCTTCTCTCTGCCTCTGCCCTGCTCTGCTGTTCATCTGTCCATATTGTCGGGAATTTGATTTCTAAATTTCTTTCGAATTATTTAACAAATAAATAAATTGGGCGGAATTTTCGGACGAAATCTCTAATTTTTATGGAACTTTGAACATTTCGGAATTTCCGAAACTTACAAATTTCTGACATATTGGTGCTACGGGAGTTTGACTCAACCGCGAGATTTCCCCGTAATTTGGTGCTTCGGGAATTCGCCCCTATTTTTTTTTTTTTTGTACTGGGTACTCGCTAGTATATATATATATAAAAATATAATATATATTTATATAATAATTATAATATATATAATTAGGATATTAAATTATATTATTTTATTATATTAATGTATAAATTTTTATTTTTAATATTATATTTTTTTGTTATTATTTATTTTTATTTTTTCTTATTATTGTTTTACATTTATTTATTTAAATATATTTACTCACTCATACTTACTTACTTACTCCCTTATTTATTTTTATTTTATACTTACTCATACTTACTTACTCTTATTTACTTTTCTTTTACTTATTCACTTAGGTACGGCATTGTACTTTCTAAAAAATCGGTTGTATACTTTGGCGTCCCTTGAATTTTGCTAATCTTCCGAAGGCTTTTATGTGGTAGGCGTTACTTTTGGTGCTTGGATGTACGCCCTGGCGTCCTTTGGTTTCGGCCGGTTTGCCGGTGGCTTTTTTGTGGCAGGTGCGGCGCTTGGTGCTTTGTAACGGGTCGGATGTATATCTTGGTATTCCTTGGTTTCCGCCGGTTTGCTAGTGGTTTTTAAGTGGTAGGTATGGTATTTGGAATTTTGCAAGGGGGTTGGATATTTTTACGTGGTAGGTGCGGCGCTTGGCGTTTTGCTAACGTGGTGTCCGCCGATCTGCCGGTGGCTTTTGCATGGCAGTCGCTGCTCTGCAAGGGGTCGGATATATGCCCTGGCGTCCCTTGGTTTCCACCATTTTACCGGTAATTTTTGGATGATAGGTACAATATTTGGTATTTTTTTTTATATTTATATATATTTTATATTATTATTATCTAATTTAATATCATATAAAAATAATATCTCCTCCCATACATATATATACATACATATAATATCCGCATATACATCATATATATTACAAATTGCCTTTTAGACCCGATATATATATTATTCATTATCCCATCATTACCCTCCATTATTTTTATATTTCTTCTTCCCTTGTTGTTTTTCTATGTTCAATCTAAATTTGGTGTAATTATTAATATGTGGGATTATCCGGTTATATAATTTTCTTATTTTTAATTATTTAATTGAAATGGAATTTCCTAGGAGGAAAATATTAATTTTCGTTATATTATATAAAATTAAATATAGAAATCCTTGTAAATATTATATATTTAATATTTTTTTATTTTTATTTTTTACGGAATATATTATTATTAATTATCAATATATTTTATATATATATATATCTGAAAATAGGTATATCTGGGCATTAATTATCTGTTTAATTCCTATTTGAGGGTTATTTTAAGAATTATTTTGAAATTATTTCGAGGGTGATTCTAAACCCCTCCTATTTTTATTTATTAAATTCTATTTATTCCTAAATAAATTTTAATATATTCTATTGATTGCCGACAAATTTTATTAAATCCCGGAATTTCATTCTGAAGGTTTTGCATTTTATTTTATATGTCGGTATCGTATATTTACCTGGTTTGTAGTGATAAAATTCAATCAGAAATATTTTCCTGAACATCAATAAGGGTAAAAATATAAATTTTGTATTACAAATTTTTAATTTTTCTTTTTTTGAAGCATGAAAAAACAACCTTCCCCCAAATAATTTGACATAGCTGATATAGTATAACCATAATAAGAAGGAGATTATATCGATTTCCCCGTAAAATAAATTTATACAGAAGCTTGAAATACTGATATATTTATATAAAAAAATATTTATAAAATATTTTATGCTATAAAATTTAAATAAAATATTTTTTCTAATACTATTTTAAATTACAAAATTTATACAAAATATTGCTCAATATTCCTTTATATTATAAAATTTACAAAAAATATGTCCGAATATTATTTTCTATTTCAAAATTTTCATAAAATATTTCCCAATATTATTTTGTACTACAAAATTTGCAGAAAATATTTCCCAATACTATTTTCTACTATAATGCTCATATACATCAATAATACGTTCCAATATTACAAAAAACAGGTCTCAATACTACATTGTACTAGAAAATTTATATAAAATATATTCCAATATTATTTTTAATTACAAAATTTGCACAAAATACGTCCCAATATTATTTCGTAATTTTTAAGTCTGCCCAAAATATTTCCCAATATTATTTTAAATTACCAATCTTATATAAAATATTTCCCAGTATTTTTTTATATTACAATGTTTGTACAAATTACATCCCAATACTATTTTGTATTATCTCGCTTGCATACATCATATCTCAATACTAAATTGTACTAGAAAATTTGCACAAAATATTTCCCGTAATTGCAGCTCCAAAATCGTGTCGAAACATGCGGGTTAGAGACATGATGCTGCAAAACACATCGTAATGGTTGCGTAACTATTACATGGGATTTATTTTGGGAAAGGAATCGGAACACGAAACCTTGTATTTTTCCGTATAAACTAATTATAGATGGCGATATAAAATACCTCGTAATTGCGGCGGATAATTTTATTATTTAATTTAATATTTCATATTTCAAATTATTATTATTTTCCTATAATTCATATTTCCATAAATTCCTTCATTATCCCACATACATATATTATTTTCTAATTTAAATTACCCCAAATTTATCTAAATATAAATATCTTTATTTTATTATTATTTACCTAGGTATATATTTCCATAAATTCCTAGATTTCCCACCACCCTATTAAAT
>Ga0126342_10003599_pt1 | contig 25730 bp, 23 predicted proteins | sample Cyp1metagenome_FD_92528 | JGI IMG/M metagenome (GOLD analysis project Ga0126342, IMG submission 92528) | Coral microbial communities from Lord Howe Island, Old Settlement Bay, Australia - Cyphastrea 1 metagenome | ecosystem: Host-associated > Invertebrates > Cnidaria > Coral ... | reverse complement strand
ATACATACATACATACATACATACATACATACATACATACATACATACATACATACATACATACATACATACATACATACATACATACATACATACATACATACATACATACATACACACACAATGAGTACATATATATATATATATCATATATATATATCCACGAGAAAGGAGTAATTTTGAACCATGCGCAATTGCCCATGGAACCTTTTTTGCTTTCCCATTGCCAAGTTGGGCTCCTCTTCGTGGTCGAAAAATCTCGTAATGTAGCCAGAATAGCTGCTGGCGTAGGGCCCGAGGATTCCCAGCGCCTTCCTTGGTTCTTTGATTCGTGACGACATCCTCATGGGTAGGCTATGGGTTAACATTGGGGACCCCCCCAAAAAAATGGATGGGTACTATTACACATGACTATAACTGACCCCTAATCTGTGGCCCTAGGTGCTCTAATTTTGCCTAAACCAGTCTGGTTGGTGGTTTCAACACATCCCGAAGTCAAACTTGGAACAACATCCCCACTGGCATGGAGTTAAAAAAAAACTGTCACCAAGTTTAAATAGAATTCACTGCCGATGTCCTTCTTTTGGCCAGCCCCTACTGGAGGTTGAACTGTAGATCCTTGTTCAAGAAGTGGGTACTTCATCTCTCTGGGGGTATCCACATCCAACCCCCTTGATCTTTCCAGCTTGGGGCCGAAGAGTTTTCACCATGCTTCCTATTGACCAGCCGGGAAAGCTCTACAAAGTACCAGAAGGGAATCCTGCTTATCAAAGCAAAGTCACAAGGTCTTCGGTGGTGAATTTCTATCTTTCTGATTCTTTCTGAACTGCGAAAAGAAAAGGGGTGTAGAATAGTTTTTGGATTTTTGTTTGCCTCAGGTTTCGTACCATTTGCCTTGTATTTGCAACAGCTTGGAACTAGAACCTGTCATTTTGCATGGTATTTGCTACACTCTGGCATGGTCACTTTGCATTTTGCATGGTATTTGCTACATTTGGCAATGTTCGCCTTCCATTTTGCATGGTATTTGCTACATTTTGGCACTTCAACCTCTCATTTGCATGGTATTTGCTACATTTAGGTACTTCAAACGTTGATGAGGATTTCTTGAGGGTTCTTCAGGCTTTCATTTGGGTTTCATCTAAGGTTTCATTTAAGGTTTCATTTAGGGTTTCATTTGGGGCTTCATTTAGGGTTTCATTTACGGTTTCATTTAAGGTTCCATTAAGGGCTTCTTTAGGTTTAGGGTGTCATTTAGGGTTTCTTCAGGAATTCATTTACGGTTTCATTTAAGGTTTCATTTAGGGTTTCTTTGGGTTTGGGGTTTCTTTAGAGTTTCATTTAGGGTTTCTTTACGGTTTCATGTAGGGTTTCTTATCGGGATTTCTTATCAGGATTTCTAAACGTTCAAATGGGTTTCTTTAGGGCTTCTTTAGGGCTTCTTTAGGGTTTCATTTTGGGTTTCTTTAGGGTTTCTTTAGGCTTTCGTTTAGGGGTTCATTTAGGGTTTCTGTAGGATTTCAGTTAGGGTTTCTTTAGGCCTTGTCTAGGGTTTCATTTATGGTTTCAGTTAGGGTTTCTTTAGGCCTTGTCTAGTCTAGGGTTTCATTTATGGTTTCAGTTAGGGTTCATTTAGGCCTTGTCTAGGGTTTCATTTCGGGTTTCTTTAGGGTTTCATTTAGGGTTTCTTTAGGGGTTCTTTAGGGCTTCTTTAGGGTTTCGTTTAGGGGTTCATTTAGGGTTTCTGTAGGGTTTCAGTTAGGGTTTCTTTAGGCCTTGTCTAGGGTTTCATTTAGGGTTTGATTTAGGGTTTCAATTTAAGGTTTCATTCAGGGTGTCATTTACGCTTTGTTTAGGTTTTCATGCCAGGGTTTCTTATCAGGATTTCTTTTCACGGCTTCTAAACGTTCAAATGGGGTCCTTTAGAGCTTCTTTAGGGTTTCATTTAGGGTTTCATTTCGCGTTTCTTTAGGGTTTCTTTAGGGTTTCATTTAGGGTTTCAATTTAGGGTGTAAATTTAGGGTTTCAGTTAAGGTTTAATTTAGTTTTTTTTTCAGAGTATCGTTTAGGGTTACTTGGGGATGTCATTCAGGGTGTCATTTAAAGCTTCTTGAGGCTTGAGGGTTTCATTTATGGTTTCAGGGTTAACTTATGGTTTCTTTAGGGTTCATTTGGGGTTTCATGTAGGGTTTCTTATCAGGATTTCTTTAGGGTTTCTTTGGGTCTCACCTAGGATCTCTCTAGGGTTTCATTTAGGATACAAACAGGAAAGAATAAAGCAAAAGAAAATGAAAAGCAAAGAGACAGTAAAGACAGGACGCAAAGAAGCAGAGGAGCAGGAAGTAGAGCAGCAATAGAAAGGCACAGAAGCACGAAAGCAGAGAAGCCGGGAAAACAGAGAAGCAGAAAAGCAAAGAAGAGAAGCAGAGAAGCAGCAAAAGCAAAAAGCAGAAAAGCAGTGGAGCAGGAAAAGCAAAAAGCAGAAAAGCAGAAAGGCAAAGAAGAAGCAGAGAAGCAGAAAAGCAGAAAAGCAGAAAAGCAAAGAAGCAAAGAAGCAAAAAGCAGGAAAACAGAAAAGCAGAAAATCAGAGAAGCAGGAAAGCATAGAACCAGGAACCCAAAAAAAAAAAAAACTCCAAAGAAAAACAAAAAGTGGAAATTGGAACCCAAAAAGACATGTATACCCCAAATCAAGTATCCAAAGCCTATGTTAGCCATTCAGATTGATCCCATTTTATTACATCTCCCATGTTTGGTGTGACCATCCCTATCATGCCATCACTTGAGTCATGAAAAATACTCTTATCCCATCCTGTACTGATGAAGCAGTATTCTCATCTTGGTTTATGGCAATGATAATGCCACAACCAACAATGACTATCCAACTGAACAATGGTATGATAAGCAACTAGTGGTGTAACCCACTACAACAACCAACAAGGCTAATCAAACCAAGCAGGGGTTCTCATAATTCATCATGTCATCAGCATCATCTGAAAATAACCCAGATAGCTTCACAGTCCAAGATAATCATCAAGCCATATATGGTTGTATCCTATTCTATTCCCACTCTATCTCCAAGCAACACCATTCACCAACCACAAGTTCTTAATTCCATCCCGCTGGTTAAACCCCATGTGGATGTGTCTGAAACTTGGTTGTTCATGTTTTTTTCGCTATACCTATGGCCGCCATGGCCATTTCGGCGATCGAAAAACCACCCTGAGACTCTCAGCGATTCGCCCCGTCCCGAGCGGCATGACGTAGATCTGCGTCACAATGTGCTGGCTGCTCTCGGGGTTGATCTTTTGTGCCAGCAGGGCAATCCACTCATCCATCTCCCAACGATACTCGACACAGAGATGCTTCCTTGGGTCCCCTATCAATGGGGTTTGTCTTGGTGTGGACCCTCCATAAATTGCCATGTTCATAGGGAAAATATGATCATGAAGGGATACATTGGGGTACCATATTTTCTGACAAACCCAATTAGGTATACAATTTGGAGCTAACTTGCCCGATGAATAGTGACTAGTCATGGTTCTTAGTCAGGGGTTGACATTAAACCAACATAAAGCTGGAAAGTGGTGCCCCCTGCACCCCCAAATTCAAATCTGCTAATTGTATGGAAAAGATTATGGCAGCCCATTGGAATTGGAATGAGTTTCAGAATTTCGAAGGGGAAAAATCTACAGGAAAACAGGACATGTTTACCATAAATGTTTCCCATTTACAAGCTGCAAACATGGCGTTTACCACGAACCATGCATGGGTGTTACCATTGTAATTCAAAGTCCCAGGAATCCTGGGTCATACACCTGCAGAATTGGGATTCCCAGATATAGCCTATGATGTAGCTGTGTAAACTAACAATGCTCATGAATCAGCATGTAACTACCCTGAGGTGATTTCATCCTGGAATGGAAAATCCACATTGATGCAGATGTTCCTCTATTTGTCCCTCAAATTGCTGGATTTCAAGTTAGACTACCTGAAGGTAGGGCGGGCAATCCCCATGAAACATGACCCTATCAGCAAAAAGTAGCATTTTGAACCATCAATTTTCCCAAAATCTGCCATCTTTGGTCCTTCCACAAGTCTCCAGGCACTCCCTTCATTTCCTAAGTACCCATCTACGTTCATCAACTAATGAGCACTATCCCCACATGTATCGTCCACATCTGGGGATGCTTCAAATTATGCAACCCGAAAGCCCCATGGCCCTATGGTCGATCATCATGTTTCCCAATTGGTTTTGCTGTGTCACCGGGTCACTCCATCTGGTGGGTCAAAACCCAATAAACCCAGATGGTAGCCTAAGTCATAGCTGGTAAATGGACGGTTATTCCCCCAGTCATATGGTAACAATATATAGGTTTTGACCCATCCCCATCTGCAGTCCGGGCATCAACAAGTGCGCCACGTTTTCGCGCACGATGAGGTCGTCGTCCAGCACTGCATGCAACAACTTCAGCAGGGTCTGCCGCTGTGGTCTGCCCGACCAAGGAGCCGTTAGTAATGCCTCGGTCGTGTTGATGAAAGCAGTTTGCTGGTTATTTGTAAGTGGGACATATTGCTAGATTGAAAACTATTGGCTAAAATAGTTCATAATCCCTTTCTTAATTGACCTCCCCACATGGGACCCCATCATGAAAACAGATTCATTGAAAAAACAAACACTTTTGGACAGTCTTACTGGGCCTAACATCCCCCCGCCTCAAGGTGAACAATTGGATTGGAACCCAGCCAGTGGTGTATTTTGAGTGCAGGGAAGGTCCCAACTCTTACGAAGTCACGCGCCAGCGGAGGTAAACTCAACATGATATCAATTGTACGGTCCCATGTTCATGCTTACATCCCCGTGTTTGATGGTTGAACCACCAGTTTTACAGAGATTGTATCGGATGACAAACACCACTTCGTCCCCAATTACCCTCTGGTAAACTAACATAACTATGGAAAAACACCATTTTCAATGGGTAAATCCACTATAAATGGCCATGTTCAATAGCTTTTTGTATGTTTACCAGAGGCTATTGTTGATCAATTTCCCCATATATATATATATATGTATATATGATCCACATATATCCACATGTATAGGTCACATTTTTCTAGGTCACCCCGCATGATATCCCCATGTTATCTCCCCATTCGCCGCACCTCGGAGGCGTTCCGTCGCTGCTCCACGGCATCGCTGCGGAGGAGCTTGAGAAGCTGCCGCTCGTTGGACAGGACGTTACTGCGCAGCTGGGCTGGTGCCAGATTCTGCACATCTATGATATATTATGTATATGTATATCTATAATATATAAAGATATATCTATATCTATCTATCTATCTATCTATCTATATATATATGGGTTCCCGTAGTCATGGGGCTACCCCAAAATAGCGGCTTTTGGTTGATTTCATGGTGACATCCTCTTAAAATGGAGGATTTGGGGGTACCCCCATTTTAGGAAACACCCATACATATGTATATATATATATATACAATATTATGATACTGTACAGATGTTCCTATGTAAAAGATGCGTGTGCATATTTAAAGAGTTCTATGACCCCAAATGCACATGACCCTTATTTTGGAGGGTATTGACCCATAAAGTAGGAAGTGAATTATGTAGAAAAGGGGGTGTCTGTTTGTTTTCTTCGGGTCTGGGGACCCACCGATTTTGGAACGTATCCCTATATCTAGAACCTGACGTGCCATGTCCCTAAGGTGAATTTTGGAAAGAATCCCTCACTAACGCAATCCTCTCTCCGCCAACTGCCCACCAGTAGTCCTGGTATCCACGGTATATGACACACGGAGTTCCATGAGGTCAGCAGTCTTGGTGACATTGGGGCCACCCGTCGGCAGATGGTACTTGGCCGGTCCGCGTTTCGACTTGGCCTTCCAGCCCTGCAGCAAGCGCCCGGGATCGTCCATGCACATCGCCACCCTGGTTGAGTCCGGAGCAGGCCGCAGACGCGGCAGGGCGCCCGGCACGAAGGCTACCAGGGAGGGGAACAACAACCATCCCAGCAATCGAGGGCTAAGCCACCGTCGCCGTAGGCCCATGGCTGGGGAAAAAAATGGGGCTCTGACTGGTGATGGTTGATGGAGTTGGAAGTTTGTGAGGTGTCAAGTTGGGCTGAGGACCTGAATATCACTGGTGCTGCTGACCTCTGTATGCCAAAACAAAATCACAAAACCATGCTCTTAAGACAGGGCAGCTGGAGATGCATCAGGATCCCTACTAGATTCGAGGGATCTCTAAGACAGATTCCAAGAAACATGTCCCTGGAGCAGCAGAAATGCGGGGCATGCCCAAAGAGTTTCACCTTCAGGTCTCAATTGTGGACGAAACTCCCTCTTTGATGGAATTGACGAGGTTGCACCAAACAAATCTCCAAATTGCCCCCATGCTCTGATTAAAGAAATGCGGCCCTGAAACATTTTCCGGCGCATCACCCGAGCCTCTCTCGAAAGTCGGGCTCTGAAACCTGTCATCGAAACTACCATCACTTGCCCTGCCAGCTAGGCATGGCTATGCTTAGATACCTCGACCTCGCCCATGTTTTTTGGATATTGCCCCGATTGATCGCAAACAAACATACTGTTTGCGAATCTGTAAGACATCACTAATCCCTTCCCCGGCCGCAAGGTTAACCCAGTAGTGTCCCACAAGGACCATTGATTTCAGGTTGTCGGATGATAACAGAAAGCTTGTTGCTGACAACCGGCAACCAATTCATCCAGTTCATAGGGAAAAATTGGGTCTGTTACCATGTTCATAATCATCCAGAAAGGTTGTTGCTGATAACCATTCCTATGCGATCTGTATCATCGCCAAATCTCCTTTTTTGGGTACTCAATCTGACCCTCATCGCTGCCTACAGGGAGCTCCTTGTCAGCTTCATCGCCTGATACCTGGCAGCTTTTCTTTGCCGGAGATCTTCCACAACCGGTCTTCGACGTTTTTGGAAAACGTCCAGATCTCACCTTTTTGGAGCAAAATATCATCTTTCAAAGCTTAAGAAGTTCCAGGAAGGCACTGAGTTGCATCGAACTTGGGGAAGGTGGCACTGCCGAAAATGAAGCTTCGGGGTTTCATTTTCGGTCACTCTCAGCATCATCCTATAAATCCCTGATGTAGAACCCCTCAAAACCAACACAGAGATGTAGTGAAGGGAAGACTTCAGGTAGACTTCGGTTGATTGTCTTCTACTTCTCAAGGACACCAAAAAGCATCACATGCATTGCAGGCTACCCTGCCCAAGACAGCCATGGGATCAAAATAATCGGAACATCTACATAAATCAAAAGAATTAATCTACATATCTTTGATAAGGAACAATGATCTTCCAAGGATCAAAAGCTTCATTTTCGATCAGAAAATCATCCAGAGGTTGGCACCGTGGGCGTCTCTGTGGGCAGGGGCACCTCCTTAGCCCGGTCAGCCATAGACAAACTATGCCGAAATCATCACAGATTTAACCTCCTAGTTTCCAACAAAAAGTTCCCAACAAAAGTTGAGCAAGTTGGGATTTCAGAAATCCTTCAAAAAATCTCAAGTTTCATGATGGTTCCCTGTCCCAAAACAACCAATCCATTGAGGTTTGGGTTTTGTGGTCCCGGTCGGATTTCTGGATCTGGTGGTGACCCAAACTAAGCTGTTTCGATCGATGGATCTGATGCTTCAATTGGTTCCCGTTGGTTCCCGTTGGTTCTTATTGAGGCCTTAATTTGGTTTTCTGGGAAGGGGGGGGGTTAGCTCTCTATGACAATTGGTTCAATTAGTTCAATCCACCTGTTTTTCTTGGTGAAAGTCCAGGTTTTGAAAAACCTGATGGATCTGACGACTGCCTTGGTTAATCCAGGGCGCATCGGGAAACTCGTCGGCCTGGGCAGGAGCTGGGGGCTGCCATTGTGCCACGGGGGGTCTGGATGATCATAGCAAAAAGATTACACATTGAAACCACAAACAAATGGAGTACGATAACTTGGAAGTTCTGTGGATCTCCAAATGGTAAATTCTCCATCTGCAACCAACCACAAGACTAAGGATATCAGCAGCCAAAAAACTATCAAAAAACTATCACAAACCCCAATCCACCCCGAAAAAACAGCAAAATTGTGAGTGGAAGATAGCCCCAACCTGCAGGAAAATGGCTAGACCTCCAACATGAATGTGGTGCAACCCCCAACTACCAGGATGGATGGATGGATATGGAGGCTTCCATGGTCATGCGGTGTTTCTCAAAATGGATGGTTTATAATAACGGAAATTCTTATTAAAATGGATGATTTAATATGATTTAGGGGTACCCCTATTTCAGCAAACCTCCATTCTATAGATTTTCGTTGAACTAGTCGACACCAGGCCTTCTTTTTTCGGTGCAAAAATCCATGAGGCAAAGCCCGGTGATTTCATCATGGGCCGCAATCATCGACAACCCTCGTTGCGATGAGTTCTACACAAGACATCCTAACACGGGCAATGTCGTAACATGGAGCAACAGCTGTCCAAACAATTTCCTGCCACAGTTCCATGGCCACAAATCCCCAAAGGGGATGGTTCACTCAGGAAGGTTGGCTTCATTCAAGCCGCTGAAGCTCCGGATTCACATGATCGAAGGGTGTTCAAGATCACTAGTCATCACTTTCATCACCGTCCTCATCCTCGTCCTCATCATTCTGGTTTGGACAGTCATGATGAGGCCCACAGCCTTCGCACAAGGTGGCATCACACTTTTCGCAATTGTAGCCGTGCCGACCACAGCAGGAATGCCACGAATCAGTACCCGAGCACTCACAGTGCATGGTCTTTCCTTCTGCGAAGCATTCATGGCAATGAGACTTGGAAAAATCCGGACATTCGCTACAAGGAACAAAAAACTTGGAGGGCGCAGGTTCAGCACAGTTCTGGCACCACTTCCCGCAGCAGTCCTCACACTCCAAGGCATCATCCTCGATGGAGGTCCAATCGCGACATTTGTCGCAACAGATCACATCCTGCTGGGAATATCATCGATGGAGATGAAGAATGAGCAATTCGGGCACCAATCACATATCTCAACGGGTATATATTTATGTCTATATAGATATAGATACATATACATATATATAATTATAATTATTTATATAGGAAGCTTTAATGAATTGAAGAAACAGAAAACAGAGGTACCACAAAAACGTCGGACTGCTGGCTGGTGCAGGGTTCAGGTGATCCTCAAAGCCCGTGTCCTTGTCTCTGAAATATATGTATCTTTCATACAACCTCTCAAAGTACTGTCTTCCACTCTCATCAGCTTCTCGTTCAGGCGCTTCGACTTGATCTCCACGCTGCGTTTCCCAGCAGTCTGCAGTGTAGCTTCGACACAAAGCTTCCCAAAGTTCTGGTTGCTGAGTCAAGCTCTGAATGTCTTTCCGACAAGCTGCTGCTCTTAGCAGCTCAACTGCATCCAGAAAGGGCAACACCAACTTTAAGCACCTGGAAGTGTCCATGGCAACGAGACTCGGCGAGACGTCACGACGTCCCTTAGACAGGTTTGATCCAAACGAACCATCAACTGATGCTTTGCCGCTGTTCCCTATTTCTATATCTAGGCAGCCCCAAAAAAATGCCATTGACCAAAATGGGGTGTTAGCTTAGGGTTCTCCCAGATAGAGGTTCGGTCCAGCTTCCGGTGCAGGTTCCAGGTTGGTTCTGGAAGTTTTGTCCAGCTTCCAGGGTGGTTCTCGACATGCCGTTGTTGTGGTTCTGTAGGTTACGCGGTGGGTTGAAACTTGATTGGTGTTCAGTTCAAGGGCCTATATATACCAGCTTTGCTGTTGGGGACTGCACCTACTTCTTTCCTGAAAACTGCAGATAAACAACTTTGGATCGATACCCTCCGGTATATAATCAAATTAATCAAACATGACTAGCTGGAAACTGCCCGAACTGAAAGTTCACGTGAATGGGAAAATCCATGAAAAATGGATTACCTTCCATGTTTCATGATCATGTAGATGACCATTTGCAGGCGATTTCCCTATATGGCTTGAACGGACCCATTGCCCCCGGAGCCACCTCAAAGGCAGCAGACACAGGAGGCTCCTCGTAGGCCTGCTCCCTACCCACCTGAGCCAGAAGGGGGAAAAAAACACCCGAAGATGGGCCCAAGATGGAGGTTTCCTAAGCAAAAGGGGGTACTCCAAAATTCCCAATGGCTGGATGGGTTATTTCATGGAAAACCCTAAACCCTATCTAAATTATTTTGATTTTATATAAATGGATGATTTGGGTGTACCCATGGATTGGAAACCTCCGTATGTTCCGGTCCGAAACTCACCACCATATCTGGATCTGCACCCCAATACAACGAACCCAAAATGACAAATCAACAACCATCCTTCAACAGGAAAATACCCAAAAAAACATGGTTCAACGCCTGGTTTTTTTGGGGGGGTCCTTTGGAGTTCTGAAAAATTGGGTAGCGCACCATGGTGCACCTGCGACACCTGTGCATCCCCGCTCCAGCAATTTCCTCCTTTGGCGGGATGGAGGCGATGGAGGGTGCATAGGCTGCACCTGACCCACGGCAGATGACTGCTGTGATAGGATGAAACCGGTGTCACAACTCTCCAGCAGATACCAAGAACTGGTTGGTGGTATACCTACCCCTTTGAAAAATATGAAAGTCAGTTGGGATGATTTTTCCCAATATATGGAAAAATAAAATTAATGTTCCAAACCACCAACCAGAGAAAACGTGATCTATGCTGCGGCCATTTGAGTGTCCGGCTGTCAAACTCAATGTTTTGTCCCTGGCACACAGCGCGAGGTAACACCGCATGGCTCTTCATGACATGGCTAATGATCTGTCATAACACGAAGGTCCAGAGTCCAACTGAAAAAAAATAGGGGGGTTCGAGTGAAAAATCACTGTGTTGGACTCGGGCCTGCCTCTCCCCTTGCTGAAGCAAGAGTAACTCCAGCTAGCTACCGCTAGCTTTCGTGAACTGTAAGGACTGCATAGTCAGGTTCATTCATGTGACACCAAATAGTTTTCCTAGAAACAGTGTATTCACACTGGCCCGAAATAGATGTCCATTCATCAGGGCAAAGGCAAGGTTCAAATATATGCAAAAAGAATTCACTGGAAAACATTGCCAAATTTTGGGGATGACTGGATGCTTCCTCCATATCCTACTCAACATTCATCATTTGGGGCCAGGGCGCCTCTGAGGGCAGAGATAGGAAGGGATTGTAGGCAGGTTCCTGGTCGGCGCAGAATCCACTGAATATCTTTGCAAACGCCTAAAATCAACAACTATACATGAAATTGAGTTTGTCTCGAAGTTGGATCCACAAATTTCCATGGAAAAGCTGTTCCCTATCAAAATTGCCACAAAATCAGGAAGCCAACTATATTAACTAACTATATACTATACACGGCGAAAAATAGGTCCGACTTTGGACTTGCACCATTTTCAGCGGGCAAAATCTGGGACCCCTAACCTCACGAGATAGGTTGTGGCACCATAGGTTGTGGCAATCTCCCATAGCATAGCCATGGAAAACGAGGGCCATCGAAATTACAGGATGTTACAGACCTTCAACGGTGCCACAGTGCCACTCCAGTCCGTCAACCCCTGGACCCCCTGGACCCCGAACCCATGGAGCTGGGAAGTCTTCCCCTTTCCGATCGTCGAACTCCTCAGCTGAGTCTACAGTCTGCCGCAGGACTCCATTGGGTGTCACCTCCAAGGTAGTTTTTGTTCATCTGGGTGTGCGTCAAAATCATTGTGCGTCGTCATGGCGACTAAGGGCATGCTGCTGGATAACTACTAATAAATCTATATATATATAGACAGTTGCAACAATCGGAATCGTTCAGAGGAACAAAATCCAAATACAGTTATAACTACGGAATTTAACCTATACGGCTATACGTGAATGATAATCATCAGCATAATCAGAAAAATACAGTAATTTTCCTGTTTCAGCCACATGAGGTTCCACTCGGGATCAATCCAGCCAGAGTGTCAGAATGAATCATCCAACATCTGGAGACGTTCTCATCGATACATTGAATTAGGACAGGTCAACATGCAGGAGACTGTGGACTTTGAGCAGTCATATAGGATGGTGCCCCCCAGTTATAAGTTGGTTCATAACCCCCATGAACTAGTTCGTTATATCTACCATAGACCGCAAATTAAGTCACTGAATTCTCCAAACCAAACGCTTCACTCCCATCTCAGCTGGCCACTTGATCCGCAGGTGGGTGGTAAGTTGTCACCTGGCATCCGTGAATGCTTCACCAAAGTGCGATGGTCCAATCTTTGACCCACAGACCCATAATGCTGAGCAGCTGGGGGCATGACAGCATTCCCCCTCCAGTTTCGTGCGGAAAGCTGTTCATTGCAAGATCGGTCGGCGCTTGAGGCGTAATTGTACCTCTTTTAGAGCTTCGCAAAATGTGGAAAGTTCAAAAATATGATGGCTATCGAAAATGGACCATAGAAATAGCTGGTGTACCTCTTGAACTGCTTTTCCAGTTCGCTATGTTATATAAAAATTACCAGTGGGTATATCAAATATCCTCCATGTGGAGGCAGGTTTGATACAACTTCCTGGCATCCCTGACATCCAGTGCCTTCTTGTCGCGTACCTGGCTGCAAGAACTGTGGGATGTACCATTGGCTTTGTACCCTCTTGGACAAAGTCATGGCTCAAATCATTTCATTTGAATTGGATTTTCCATGAAATTAACCATCCAGCTATTGGGGTATCCCCATGATTATGGAAACCTCCATTTCTGCTTCCGCAAATGTCAACATGACCAGCGAATGTCTTCTAGAGCTCGGGCCTTGGCGTCTGTCTTCTTCGTCTTCAGGCCCGACCTGCCAAGCTTTCAAGGACACTACTTGGGGCTGGAAACTGGTCAAGGTTGATGTTGCACCACTAAAACACCCGTGATAAATCCATATAATATATACAGTATGTATAATTATTATACATATATATATATATATCCCTGACTGACAAATGATCTAGTTTCTGTTCCAGGCTGCGCTTCTAGTAATACGGGACCGCCGGCAGTGGGATGCAGCGCTGGAAACATCTCTGTGATGGCGATGCTCTCATTCAGAAGCATTGTGAGAATGTGGTGTATGTGTTTTATATGTGTTTTATTGGCATCAATATACTTAATAGTGGTTATATATGGTTATATTATCTTATATTAATGTGTTTTAAGGACAGGAGGAGTACTAGGAGGATATGTTTTTTTGTACCACAAGTCATGCCAGAAAATGACCGTTGAATGTCCGAGATCCAAACACCAACAGCTTCATGACGCCATTCCTCGGGAATCCCGTTGGATTGGTGGGCAATCAACGAAACCTGATGCTCCGAAGAACTAACCACTGGCGGCCACTAGTTACTAGCTATTCACCATTAAAATAAGCCATGAATAAGCCATGATTAACCACTAGTTACTTTGGTTTCTCTGAAAATCGATGAACTCTAACATCCGACCTCCGCCGGTTCACCTGGCCGTGAAGCATCAGTTACCATCCATCAGTTGGGCCCCAAACATCTCTCTGGAGAACCAAGCATTCTCTTTCCACACGGGAACCTCAGTGCGGCTGGATGTCGCTGGGTCCAGCGAAATCAGGGAATGGGATGATAAGTTTCATAAGGGGACGAAGAATCTTGGAATATCTTGGGTAATGTTCCATGTATATCCATAGATGCCATAACTGGGTCGATAATCTTGAATCAATCTTTGATCATATTATGTAAGTAATCACAATTTTTAATGGGAAAATTCACTATAAATGGCAATTTTCAATAGCTATGTTAGTTTACCAGAGGGTAACTTCAAGTGTTTCTTGATGTTTCTTGTGATTTGCGGCTCATCAGTCTCCCCTTGCTGCCCAGTGGCCAGCTTTTTCAATAGGTAAGTCGACACCTTCGCCCTGATCATGGAAGCACAAGAAAGAAGAGTCATGGCAGTCATAGGAAGTTGAAGTCTCTTCCAGAAATCTTCCTGGTTATCTGAGTTATCTGTGCCCGCATTCACCCAGGCCTTGTATCTTCTCCTGGTTGGGGATGGCGATACAAACTGCTTGACATGAAGGAAGGAAGAATAAACACGCTCGGGGAGAAGTGTACACCTGGTACACCTTGCTCTAGCATTGATGTTCAACAATAACATGCCTTGCAGGGTTACCCAGAAATAAAAGTCACAGCATCGGTGCAACAGGATATCTGGGTGTTGCTTTATATACACCAACAACATCCAACAACAGCGTTGCAAGGATAAGATGATCATCAACCCCAGCAACGATATATGGCTGCAGGGCTCATCGGCAGCCACAACAGTTGTTGGTTGTACTGGGATGGTCACCGTGGCCTTTGAAAATGGTGACTTTCCATCAGGGAATTTCCAAATGTGTCCCCAAGATTGGTTCCTCATTTTGATGCTTTGAATTTGCTCAAGAATCATGTTCAATCATCTGAAATACCCACTTTGCTTGTGAACCCAACGCTTTTCATGTTCCAAATATCCCACATTCGGGCCATGATTCTCACGTTTTTTGGGGTGATTTTCAGTGGTATAGATCTTCTCCCCATGGATTTTCGTCCAAGGCTCTTTGCACAGCAGAGCGGAAGAGCTCAGCGAGGTGCGGTCCGATGGCGCGCTCGAACTTCTTCGCCTCGAGAAGGCTGTGTAGGTTGTGGCCAAGGATTGGTAAACTAACAGTTTGCTGTTGAAAATGGCCATGGAAATAGTTGATTTACCCCTTAAAAATGGTGATTTTCCAGTTCGTTATGTTTGTTTATCAGAGAATAATAAACTCCCAAAATCACCACAGGTGGTATAAAGCATAGTTTGAAACATGTCCCCAAGTGGTAGGTTATTGGCTTGCCAACACACCGAAATGGGATTCCAGCAACCAAAACACCCAATGATCCTAGGTCCTAGACCAACAAGCGATACTTCGCCAGCTGACATGGCTAAACCTTGCCATTTCCAAATGAATTTACCCTTGGAAGTGTCCCGTTTCCAGGTCCCTCAACCGAGAGAAAGCCAACTTGAGCCACTGCTAATCCTACCAAGTAATTTCTGCTGCTATCATCCATGCATCAGCTGAGGATGGCTTCAAGTCAAATACCGTGCTCGCCAAACAAGTTGCAGCTCAAGTTGCCATGTTCAGATCTGAGTTCAGCACTACAGTTTCACTTTCTTTTTCAGCATGGCGCATTATGGAATCCACCACGAAGAGAAGGTTCTCCTGGTGGATTCCACAGGGAGTCACCGGTTCAAAAGGTGGAAACCCTTGGAGCTTCGGTGCAGCTGGGGATGATGGAAAATATGTATGACTGATGCGGCCGTTGCTGAGATATCCGCATTTCTTACAACCCTGACACTGGCAACAAAGAATCCCTCAAAAAGTGCTTCAAATTGAAGGAAAAAACTGCAAATACTCTGCCATTCTTCGTCAGGTGTTGCTTGGTAACATGCTTATGTGTTAAGTTTTATCCAATTTTCACAAGTTCCAGGTTCATACGCGTTTGCCCAACCGGATACCCCAAAACTATCTAAAACTACTGTTTTAATGGGAAAAAATATGTGTTAATCCATGAATAGTGAGAGTGTTTTTTTGTCCGAGAAAATACTCCAAGAAAGCCCAAAATATTGCCAATCAATATGATAATAATATGTCAGAAAATAATGTATCTTCTGGTAATTAAAGATAGCTATGGAAGCCATGGGCTATTTATATATATATATAAATGATTTTCCCAGCTATAAACCTCTATTTAGTTTGGGGATTTCCCAGCTAGCCATTGTTGATTATGAAATCCCTCTTTGTTGATGGTTCCCAAGGCCAAAATCCCTCGGAATTTCTCCCGGCCTTCACCGCTACGGGGTCGCTACAAATGTCCACCAGGCGCTGCACGAAGCCGCGGACTTCGACACCTGGAGAGTTTCAGGCTGAAATTGGGTCAATGGCCATTTCAGCCATATATAAAGCCTATGTAAGGCCTATATAAGTGGATATACCATGATATACCCCCAAAATATGGCCTTATATGGTACAGTACCTCCATTTTAGGATCCTGGAATTCCCATTGATTGGGTGGGGATTCTTTGTGCAGCCCCCAAGTTTTGAGAAACGACCAACCTGAAGCCCTTCTGGGACGCCGGCCACTGTTGTGTCGGCTGACTGCGATCCGTGCTGCAGCGTGCACCTTCAAAAAGATACGAAAAAAGATCTGTGAAGGTCTTGGAGTTGTGAACCTTAAACTTACACAGTGAGATACTATGAGATACCTTGAAAAAAAGGCCGGATTCAGTCCTGGCACCATTTTTGTTTCGGTCTTTTTCACAGCTGGGCATGGCAGTGTCCTCAAAGTTCGCATCGAAGAATTATATATGCTCTTTGAGAGGAGAAATCATTCGTTGGGGAGTTCCCAACTTTCAGGAAACACAACAGGGATCTCACACCGCTGTGTTGATTGGATTCAGCCCAATTGACCCATGAAACATCCATGGAAAAAGGTTGCACAAACAAAATGATGCGGCGCTGCTAGGATTTATGCCAAGTTCGGTCGCAGCAAATGCTGAGTGCCGTTTGGTTTCTCAATACAAAAGGAATCGATCCCTTCGAGAGAAACTCTGCAGGATTGAATGAATGCAAGCAGATTTGAACGGTTAAATCATCATTAAATGCCACAGCTAGAACCCAAACATAAATCAACTTTCATGAAAATGTTGAAACAGACCTGACCATCCCCCGAAACGCTTCCAGCTCTCTTTTTCTCAGAAGTAACTGCCAGTATCCCAACGAAAATCATCTCCACCTCAGATAGACAGGTGGATACGACCACCGCTACCGTGGACGGGGACCCAAAAGCTGCCGCTGCCGCTGCGGGGAGCCGGACACTTCCGCGGCAAGTAAGGATAGTCGTCCTCACCATCTCGATCCATCCTGTGCCCAGGAGCGGGGACATGGCTACCCAAATGGTATGGCATTGGTATGGTAATCTTCCAACAAACCTAGGGGCACCCAACAACTTTGGCCAACTTGGTGAATGCCATCTTCACTCCCACTGTGCCCAGCCACCTGTAAGTGCTGTACGCCAGCTTCATGAGGCAATTCTCCTGAGTTTCGCTACCACACTGGGGAAGGCCAGCCAGTGGTTTGAACCCATCTGAGAAACATTCTTCGGGGATCATCCTCCCCAATGGCATTGAAAATGAAGAATACAACAAAATCATCTAAAACCACCAGCCAGCAAGACAACTGCACGCTCCAACTTCTCATTCATCCGCTACCAAGTGGCTGCATCTCCGATCATCAACAAAGACGCGACCATATCTTCCCCCCGTGCACGAAATGGCCTGCGATCCAGGTCAAGTTGGGGAAGTGCATTTTTTGGGGGGCTCTCTACCAAATGATAATTCAAAGTGTGATAAATGCTGAATAACTCTATAGATTATAGAGTGATTTTTCCCCGTCAGAATTGAGGGTCTATGGGTCCCTCCAACTCCAGTCGCGGATCGCCTCACAAACTCATAGGCCTTTTTCAAAATGTTGAATCCCTCAGCCATGTCACGGTGCACCGTGGAGAAGTATGCTCTGGTTGTACCCTGTCAAGAAGGGAAGACATCTATTGCTGATGTAGGCGATCATGCTCAACAAAAATGTAGACCTGTTTTAACTTGGGAAAGCTGAAGAATCACTGTTCTATCTCAAGAATTCTTTCCAGAGAAACACAATGCACGAAACCCCGACACCTTCCGCTGGAAAAAAAAGAAATGATGATTCCTATAGAAGTTGATCTCAAATCAATATCATCAACATCCCAAATTCATTGGTACTATGGGGTTCCTATGAATTAAATCTGTAGCTGGATGGGGCTCACCCGAAGCCACCAGGTACCTGGGCACCCTGGGCCAGCCCGGCACGATCCGATGATGTCGCGGCACGGAGCTGCGTTGGGCTGGGCTCCACTGGTGGCACGTTGGGATCTCCATCTGCGATGCCGAGGATGGGTCAGGATGTTGGGTCAATTGGGAAGATGTACTTCATGGATCTGTAGCTGGATCGTCAATGCACTTCATAGATCTTCATGGATCCCCAGGGTATCTTCATGTCCCTGCATAAACAACCCAAAAACAACCCTTGTGCGTGGAAACACCATGGTACCAGGGGGGGGTGCAACGCAGATGTTTCCATGGCAAATCATTGGTTGGTACGGGGAAGATCAGCAAAAATGGGGAACAACCATGGGTATCCGGGTATCCATTGCGAATGTTCACCAATGCTTGAGGTACTCTAGGTAGAGACATCATGCGCTTCTGAGCATGTGAAACTGGTTCCCACAAGAGGGCCAATAACTTCCAATTCAAATCGAAACACGAAACCATATGGCAGTGTGTCAAAACCTTGTACCCCTGGTGAACATCAAAATAGCTGGTAAATGGATGTTCATCCCCCTAAAAATGGTATGTATAGGTATTGACCCATAGCCATATAAACCATTTGTAGAAAAAAAAAGTTCTCCAATTCAAAAAACAATGCGAAGCTCTGAGGAAGGTCCAATAAGTCCAATAGGTCAAGTTCTTTCGGCTCCAGTTTCCCTATCATTGAGCTAGCCGGGATTGGTCCAAAGCTGACAAGAGGTCGCGCCCAGCCATGCCCGGTTTCCAGCAACAATCCACTGGTGAATCATCAAATTCCCCATGAAAAACAGCATGAAATTGCCATATTCTGAGGAGTTATTCCCAGTATTCCCCCCTGTTCAAACACATCCAAAATAGACCGACAAGTTGGAAAAACAGGGACTGTCTGAGATCCGCACTTTGCTGCTGGTTCAGCACTATCGCCTGGAAAAAGCCGCCGAAAATGGTGAATGGCCCTGGATGGTGGATTTCGCCCAATTGTTGCAGCCAAATGCAGAAAATCCCTCGGGTTCAAACCATGGATGAGATTCCAATTTGGAGCAACTCTGTATCATAATTTTGGGTCAACTGGGTGAAGCAGGTTGTTTCGAGATGCAGGGTATGAAGCCATGGTCCGCACCTGAAAACTGCTCTTGTTGAGTCCGAGCTTCTGTAACATGGCTTCATCCTAAGCAGCCGTCAATGGCCCTATCCCCTGTATTCGTGCCCCATAAATACCTGTACATGTGTATAGCTAGGTAGATAGTCTTCGTTTGCACACAATGTCAGCACGTCGGCAGATCATCACTGGAAATTCCCTGCAGATTTGAATGAATGAGACAGTGGGCACTTGCATGGCGTTTGGCACCGAAAATCCAAAACACCTTCAAATGTATTTTTAAAAAACTACCAACCTCCCCAGCTGATTTCAAGGTGATTCGTTTGCATGGACAAGGTCTTCATATGCACGTGTTGCATTCAACGTCCGCTGCCGGTGTTCCTTCGTCACAATACAGTTGACGTTTCATCAGGACATCAAGATCTTTTGACATGGCAAGGCAGTTTTCTGCGCATCCGCATCAGTGGCTATTTCTCAACTTCACAAGCCTGCAAGTTTCACCGAAAGTACTGTCCATGTGCCACGGACCAGCCAGTTAAAGAAGCTTCACATGCTCATGGAATAGACATACAACCCAAATGGTCAATCTGTCCTGATCAGCTTAGAGATTTCGGTTCCCTGCTGCCCAGGGACCAATTGAGAGGCGATTCCAAGTTCTCCGCTGGAATTGGACTCTGCTCCTTCGATCTGCCTGAAGCTGGCTGAGTGGAAGATCAACATGTGTCCTAATCTTAGCAGCAAAATATCTTCATGTCAATGATGTTCCTGTATATAGTCCAAATTCAAACAGTAAGTTTCCATCTGGGTCTGAAAATCATATGAAGTCGCCCGAAATCCACTGGTCTATCGTCATTTTCCCAAGTAAAAGTGCCGTTTTGCAGGTACACCCATCTACCCCCAAAGAAATATCGATTGTATTATCTCCCATTTCATATCCCAGTAGTGTGCATTCATATTCCACATCGGCAGCTCCATGTCCCTTCGCCTAGAGCTTTGCGCCGACACCTGAGGTCAAGATTTTTCAGTTGCGGCGGCGGTGTGGCAGCTCCAAGCGAAACAGAAAGACATGTCTTTAGCCATACACCGCCATTTTATGGCTGAAAATTGATCTACTGAAGTACTCCATTGGGGTTTACCCAGACACCACTAGCCTCTAACGGTCGCACCTGCTGAATTTCCAGACCATGCCCGGTAGCTTGCAATGCTTGGTGTCGCTGCCCATGACGTTTCTGTCCATGGCAGTGGAGCACGCTGGGGCTGGTTTGGACTTCCCAACATCTGCGCCTAGATTGCCTGATTCAAAAATGGGCGCTGTTGGATTCCCAAATGTAAAACACTGGTGACAAACATTTTGTCAAAATAAGCCTCACGACTTACAGGATGTTGATGTAGTATAGCAACACATCCTGCAGAGGCATACCCCACCATGGACTGCAATTTGCCTCTCGTGGCAAACACGCTCGTTCTATCAAGCACATGGAATGCTCTTGAATTTGATGACACACTGTGTGAGCTGCTAGATTCTGGATTCCAGGCTAATGACAACCATCCCCTTTAACACGTGGACAAAGTTCACTCATGTACAGTATCCCTTTTTGCGACAAGCGCCCAGCCTTGTTTTTCTTGTGTCCAGCTCTAGCACGATGACGACTGAGGCAACAGCGACCCCGACAGCGTGGCAAATCTGTAAACCAGCCCATTGGTGGCCTCCAGTTTGACTCCTATACATGTGTCATTGGACCCCCACCTTTGGAGGAGAGATGGAGCCTCACCGCCCTTGGGCCGGTCGACAACCGGAGCTTCGCCTGACAGAAACAGAGGCCTGCTAAGGATGTCTCAATGGACCTTTGCAACAAAATATGATTGGATCTATGATCTATATGATCTATGTACTATCCAAGACTGACTAGGTTTCTCAGGTGGTTTGAAGTTCACAAAATTCACAAATCATAGCCCAACTAACTGCTAGAGGAATGTGCACATTGCCATGGGCGCCTTGTAGCTGGTCATAAGTCACCCAAGCGCCATGGCCCGCCTTCAGGCCAAGGCCCTGCGGGCTGCTAAACGACCTACGTAGGTATGATAAATATATATATAATTATACATATATATATAGAATTATACATATACATATACATATACATATACATATACATATATATATATATATATATATATTATGTATATATATATATATATATTTGTATATGTATGGTCACCACCCCCAGCACCCCCCAAATTGAGGATTAGGTCGTTGACCATATATAAATTGAGGACTAGGTCGCTGACCATATATAAATACATTAGAAACAATAATAAGTCATTGTCACTACACCTTCAGAATTCCTGCCTACCCCATTTTCTGGAACGGCCCCACCTCACGTTGCCCGCTACATCTGGGGTTGAAACGGAAAATCATTTCACCCGAAGACTACAGCACATGTGCGCAAAAAAAAACGTTGTACAGTGGATAGGTGTATGTTGTGTATTATATACATATATATACATATGTATATGTATTTATGTATATTATATATATATAAGATATTCATATATACATACGCATGCATTACATGGGGACCTCAATGTTTGCTCCAGGATCATCGTGAGACGTCTACTGAGCCCAGAAGCCCAACCATTTGCAAACAAGGCACTAGAAAGAACAGCGACGCATGCTTCATGAACCGGCGACAACCTGGCAGGCTGTAGCATGGCATGAAACATGGGAAATTCATGGGAATGTCCATCTTGGAACTGTATTGCCTGGAGCAAAAATCATGGCCAGTCTACAAGATGAATTTTGGACTGTTTTGCTAAAACAGTTTGATTCCTTTGGACTGGACTGCTACAAATTATCACTATCTCCAGACAAGTGTTGTTGCTCAAAATAGGCGGGAATGGGGTAAAACTGATTCGCCAGTCAAAGATGGATGGATCTTAGATGGTGCCCAGGTTCAGGCGAAATCCCAGGGATATCATGTTACAAACACCGCTGTCTAACGTAACTGGCTGTAAGAGAATCACTTGATGACAGTGACTCCCATGTCCCAGGCCTCACATGTAACAGACCTCGGTCTGGCATGGCCTGATCCTTGAGCCACATGGCTCTGGAAGGAGCGGCTACCTGGCTACCTCTTCACCCTTCAAATAGGGGTGGGCACAACTCACCAAAAAATGTCTGTGAAACCATCTGCAAGTGCTGATTTTGAGCCACGGCAATATGCATGCTGATAATAACAATCCTGTGCACAAGTTTCAGACTGATCCTCATGGAAGTGCTGTGACTATGAAACTCATCTCCTAAATATGTTCAAGACCAGCAAGAACATACACAACCAGTTCGGAGTCGGCGCGACTTGCCTTCTCTTTCAATGCATCTCGACTCTTGTGCTCGGTTGCGGCTCGACCTAAGGCCAGGATGAGGGGAGCAGATCTTGAAGGCTTGGTAAGGCATCCAGTTTGGAGGTACAATCATGTTGTGCAAAAATGCATGACAAGCAGGTACAGGATGGTACAGGTAGAGGGGGGGGGCCCTTTGTGGCCATGTCTGCATGTCTCGAGGATCTCAAGCTCAAGAATATTCGTGAACCCCCAATGCCAAACACCTCGAGTTGGGGATAGTAAAATAACGCCATCATTTTGAGAATGGCTATGGTTTGGGGTTTACCACAAGCAGTCTTGAAAAATCAAATGGAGGTATGCGCCCGTTTGAAACCGCCATTTCTTGATTAAAACCACCATGTTGGTGGGTTTCCCAAGTTTGAGCCACACCCCAAAGGGGCAAAACGCAACCAAACTTTAGAGATTTTTCTGACACAGTAAACCTGCCCACTTGATGGGCACAGTGGTTCCAGGGTTCAAGGGGTACCGCTGAGTGCACATGCAGAGTGCCATGTCATACTGACGCATGGCCGCCTCAAGGCGAAAACCCATATGGTCCCCTGGAGTAGATACTACCGTTCTGGGGAGATATTTCGTATTAGGGGGATGGCATTAGTAGTCAAGATGAACCAATAAAAACACAACAGAATTGATGCAATCAAGAATCTAGAATCTAGAACAATGAAAACAAGGATGTGATATCGCAACCAATCTGAAGGACTCAGATATAGAAATCAAAATGTGATCAACATTCACAGGGATGTAGCTACCTTTCCGATCCTTTCTGGAGGTAATGGGAATTAGTATCTAATCAATAACGGGGCAGCAGCAGCAGCAGCGGCACCTAAAATGTATTTGCTTGTTGTATATCCAGCAACCATCCCTAATGTGAGTCTTGCAAGGAATGAGCAAGTCAAAGCATTCCCCCAATCCAAACGCCACATTTAGTTTCCCTCTGTTTCGCCGGACTAGAGACCCTGTGATAATGGTGTTGTCCTTCTCCCAGGAAACCTGTGTTCTTATGAGATCCTATTGGACGTCATATTCGGAAAAAAAAAAAACAAGACCCTCTATTTCCAGCAACACATGACTTATCGCAAAGTCCCTTCTTTTTGCGCTTGGAGGTCCACGGTCCACCTGGGCCCCAGATGATCCCATAAATTATCCCAGAGTGGCTCCCCCTGTGCCCCGGCCTGCCGAGCTTGTGTTGTTTGCTTCCTTGCTGGCGGCATGGCGTCGCGTCCACCGAGCAGCGAGAAATAAAACTTGCCACGGCTGCTGCGGCCGGGCTGCAGATGTGCAGGGCTAGCAACTCTGTTGCAAGGTCAGTAAGATCTGAGGTAGGTGATGTTGCTTTTCATGTTACTTCATTTGTGAGATGGGTAGATACTGAGTAAGATAAAAATGTTGTGTTTTTTGTCCCATGTAGCAGAAGGAGGCCAAATTCTCAAAGCGTAACGATCACTTGCTAATTGTCACAACCATTTCAACCAGAAGACTAGTTTTCACAACTGCGTTTCACAATGTGTCATTCCATGTGTCTGAAGTCTACACGAAGAAACTTGTGTCTTAGCCAAATGCAGTCCTCAAGTCGGTGATTCCTTTCTCAAGAAGCCGACCTCAACCCAAAGTCAGGCCAAGAGTATGTCAACAGCACTTACCAGGCGAAAATCAAACAAAAAGAATGCGGCTCAATTTACAAATATTAAGAAGTGGGGTTTTGAACAGAACTGAACACATTTTTCGTATGTCTATCCTGCCAAACCCTTATTTGTCTCGAAACATGTTGCAATTCAAGTCCTGATCTGTTTCAAATCTGCAACCATTTCACCCAGTAAAGACCTGAATTTTGTTGGATTTGTTTCGTGTGTTGGCAACCACGGTGCGGATAAGTTCACCATTGGGCATCCCCAAAGCATATCATCCCGGACGCCGCAGGATTGACATTGCACAAAACCGGTGGATGTCAATTCCCAATCCGACACCCCATCCTTTCGCGTTGCTGCGGCAAATGGACCATGTGTTTCTAGATCTCGACAGCGACTTTTTCCGCATCCACCGTGCAGTGTGGCTCTGTGTCCTGCTTGTCCCCTCAGCCAAAGAGATCGAACTCCATGTCTTCCTGCTGAGAGGGAACCTCATGTTGAGGCCTGGAATGTTCAGTCATGGCCATTGAAGCTCACTTGGTGTAGAACTGGTTGCTAGTTGCTTGCAGTTTTAATTTAGAAAGTGGTTGGCCGTTTATCCAGGATCACTGTAGACCCATGGCCATTGCGTATCGCTTTTACATACATATTTCTCTGGTTCAGCCACCAATCCCGAACAGGATGGGACCATCTCCCAAGCCCAATTCCTCTTCTTCCTCCTCTTCGACCTGCGTTGGTGGTTCATTTCAAATGCTCATGGCTTTGTCAAGTTTCAAAACATGTTTTCTGGGAATTATTGGAAAATTAAAATGACACTTCTGGTTGTTGAAAGGAGGGACTCTGCACAAGTTAGCACACTATTTAACGGATTGCTGTAGATCTTCTCACTCTTGTCTGCTTGGGTTCAATCTCTACACTAGACCAACATGGTGACCATTTGTATTGTAGGGGGGAGGCCATGGCGGCCATGGATCAAAACCATAGTAGCATCGCTACTAAGCAAAGTCCCATCCCTCCAATATCAGATTCTCTCATATGAACCCCCAAAATTAATAGACCAAATATATGTGTATATATATATACATACATCCAATACGTTCTGGTGTGTTTGTCAAATATTAATTAGGATGGAACTATGGATAGTCTTCATCCCCTCATTTGTATGGAAAGTAATCTGTCTGAAATACCCTAAATCCACCGATTACAATCATGGTTTTGCCCATTAAATGGCCCATACACACACGTCTACCCGTGAAAAAAATGTTGAGGATATCACACAAAATATTCAGTGATATCACCATATATTGTTTCCCAAGTGTTGCTGGCTAAACCCCAATGCAGTTCTTGTTTACCCATGTTCATATGATGTCATATATCAGTTGTCATTCTTCCATCATGTGTATATATATATATAAATACATATATATATCATATTGTATATAATATATATATATATATATATATATATACATAATATGCATATATATATAATATGTATAAATATATAATATATCCCCATGTGCAATCGGGGAAATCACAAGGTGTCTAATCCCTACCACCCAGGGAACAAATCGGACCAACCTGATGGTCAAGCACCGAGGGGTGCAGCGCAATGCTTTTGGCCCAAATGCCCACCCTCATGT
>Ga0126342_10003598_pt1 | contig 25731 bp, 22 predicted proteins | sample Cyp1metagenome_FD_92528 | JGI IMG/M metagenome (GOLD analysis project Ga0126342, IMG submission 92528) | Coral microbial communities from Lord Howe Island, Old Settlement Bay, Australia - Cyphastrea 1 metagenome | ecosystem: Host-associated > Invertebrates > Cnidaria > Coral ... | reverse complement strand
GAAATCAGGATTTTTTCATGCTTAGCAACTGGGTAGCACACCTTTTCTCAAAAGTGTAAAGGGGTATTGCTTATAGCCGTTCACTAAGCTCCGGAATCATTCAAAAGAAACTAGCCACATCATGTGAAGTATATGAACAACACCGCGTCTTGACCGCTTGGGACGCCCAAAAAACAAACCCAAAAAACAAATATAGTTCCATCAATATGGCATCTCCACTTGAACACGCCCTGGAGAAGCTAAGCTTTCATTACAGCAATGGTGCCACATGGGTCATGACCAATTTGGGACCCGCGGCCATAATCCAGACCCCGTACCCACTGATCAACCGTACAAAGGAGGCTAGGACATATAGCAGTAGTCTCCCTTTGTAGGGGTAAACTCCATGATAACCCGCAAAATTGGGGATGGTTTTAGTTTATTACCCTCTGGTGATCGAATATGGTCTGCTGGAAAATCCACGATTTACAGATGTTGCCATTGAAACTTCTAATCCTCTTTTCGTGGGGGATTTCCCGTTGCCAGGTCTGGAGAGTATTGTGGGTTTTCCATGAGTGTCCTTTCCTGTTGCTTGGGCACCCCGCTGTGCTCCAAGGGTGGCCCTACTCGCAGTCCACCTCTTAGTGAGTGACTGCAATCCACTGACAGGTGTGGAGCTGGCATGTAAACCTATACCAAACCTTTGGGAAAATGGATATGTAACTGTAACCAAGAAAACTAATGGGATTTGCTGATGATGCAGGATTGGTTTTGTTGGGAAGGTTCCCTTGATCGGAAACCATGGTGTGTGCTCCCAAATTAAATTGATCCTGGTTTCCTGCAGATTTTTGCTTACACCAATTCCAGGAAGTCAACCCGGCAATCCCATTGCCCGATGAAATACCGTGATTTTTTGGTATGTCTACTCCCCAGCACTTGATTATGGTCCTTTCAGGCACAGCCGTTCTGAAGAAAATGATACTTTGAAAATTCAGCAATGGCACTTGGGGGCACAGTTGAGGATACAAATGAATATAAAAATGATGACAAATCCCCACAACTTGGGATATAAACCCTATATATATATGATATGTTATATACACATATATTTTCCGCAGCTCCGGAATGATCCTGAGCCCCGCTCTCTCCGCCACTCGCCCAGCAGAGGGTGGCCGCTGCCTTAGGCACAACATATCATGACGGTCACCACCAAAGTTAGAAGTCCTGTGAAGCGTAGCATCCCAAATTACATGAGTCCCCTTTTTTGTTTAGGAAACCATTGGTATTACCATAATAGATTCTTATATCTGACTATAACAATAGGTTATTCATCGTTATTCATTATTCATGAAACATCATGAAGCTCCAATCTGAATCATCTTGAAAGTTCGCTTCCATCATTACTGAAGGGACGCGAGATTTTAGCAATCATTCTCAACTCTGTGTTCCTCCCGAACACTTGGATTGCCCTTAACTGAAGATCAATCATCATCCGCAAACCTAGCATATCTGCAAATAACACTAAAACGTTGCTATCTCAGCTCATTTGCATACTCATGTCCGAGCTGTATTTTTCATTATTTTTCCATTAAATCATAGCCCAGAATTGACCAATGAAAGCTTCCTGAGGAAGCTGATCCGGTCCACCATGTTCCATCATCGTCCCCCATATGGCTTTGTCTGAAAATAGGCTACCCCCAAATCGATTTAGTTTTGAATTGCCATAAATTGGGGGTACACATGGGTACACCCTTTGCCAGGCAGAACCACATCCACTAAATTTATATTCTCGGCTTAAATATCGTTATATCATGTTATATCACCATTCTTCATTGTGAAATCCTGATAATAATGTTGCTGGTTACACTGTTGAACCACGATTTAATGAACAAAACCATCAAACAATGCAAAATGAATGAACATCCACTTCTTCATTTAACCAACCAGTTACCGATGGTGATGTTCAGCTGTTGACGTGAAAAAACCTGGTAAACTAAGAGTTTGTTATGGAAAATCACCATTTCTTTCATAGCTACAGCAACTATCTGGTTGGTGGTTTGAACCTGAAAAATATTGGTCAGTTGGGGTTATTATGGCTTATTATTCCCAATATATGGAAAAATAAGAAATGTTCCAAACCACCAACCAGCTATAAATGGACAGGTGAACCACCCAGGTGTTCAGCTCTGAGTTGGCTCGGTGCCCGGCGCTGCCGCTCGAGGTCCAAAGTCCGGCTTCGGCCTTGAGGCTCAGCTGGCGAGCAAAACTGACTTCCGAAGAAATGTTCGGATGAAATGCCGGTCAAAAAACGGTCCAAAACCCTGGTTTCACATCTGAAAAGCCAGGTTTTTTCATATGGGTTCAACATCAAAACTGTTCGTGATAAATGTTCATCCTCTCAGCCTCTCAAAATGTATGGGAAGAAATATTGGTTTTCCCTTGAAATCGCTGGAGCTCGGCTCGGGCCGCAGACGGCGCCGCCGGGCGGCTGTTGATCCGAGGTCTCCCAAGGACCTGCCAGCGATGTCAAATCTGTGACCTGCATGGGGAACTGGGGTATAACTTTAATACTTTAATCATTCAGTATCTACATGATTTTACCATAATTTATCATTGAACTTGTATGGACTTGTCACACTACATGGGCTATCTGCATGGCAACCGTTCTCAAAGGTAGAATGATTAGAACACGTATGGATTCCTTAAAACCTATAGCATCCTCCAGCTGAACCCAAGTGACTTCCACCGCCATTTTGTGGGTTGGAAGCTTTTATGATTCCATGGCCTGGGCACGCTCCCCAAATGGCACTTGTAAAAGGACAATGAGATAAAATAAGAATGATGCATCACCATTACCCAATGGAATATAATGGATGTTTGGGTTGCAGTACCCAATTTTGACATATTTTCAGGCAAACTCATATATTCAAGTTGCTAAGTTTCCTTCCAGGCTCTTATTACACTCGGCATGCGCCAGTGGCTTCATTGGCAAACTGGACGGCTGGGTGCGACTTTGGCACGGCCCGGCTGTACACTGTACATCATCTAGGTTTGCTCCAACATATGGAGGCACCAAATCCCGTGCTGTTCAGTAGAAACACGGCCACACGCAACCCCACCAGGCAGTGTCATCATATTTGCACCAACATTCAATCCATGACATGACTCAAATGTAGGCAAACACCAAAATGGAGCAGTCTGGTAGGAGAACGAGCCTCCAAACTCGGAACGGTCAACCATCCAACGAGGATTTTTAGGAGATCTGCCCCTATCCCGACCTAAAATCTCAAACGCTGGCCCTTTACAACTTCACTTCTTCTTGCCGCCTTTGTCATTGTCCTCCTGCCCAATATGGTGATGTAAAAACACTAGCCCAAAAACATGCCACCCTCCAGGTGAAGAAACCAGCCACCCTGTTCACATCAACTTAGCTGGTCGTGATGCCAACCAACCGGTCCTTGCGGTGGCAGCACACCACCTTTCCCAACATCATGACCTGCTGTGGCACTGGATGTCACCCCAGGTGATCCAATCAACCACCAACATCCGGGCCAAGCGGGCTAACCTTCATCATCCCCTATGTATACTAGTATATAATATAATATCATATAATATAATAATATAATATAATTATTAATACATGTATATATATATCATTCCGCAGTCGGGGCTCATGATTCCAGGTGGGCTTTTTTCCAGCCTTTTTAAGGATGGAAATAGTTATTTCCCGTAACCAGAATTTCCCATATTTGACCAATGAAAATGACTGCTGTACCGAAATGCTTTGGAACATTGAGCGTAATTTCATATGGCTATGGCTATAGTTTCTCGTATATAAGTATACTCTGACATGTTGGTATCTCTAATATAGATATTCCAGGGAACAACCCAAACATATGCCTGAAGAAGCAGCCATTAGCAAATTAGATCATCATAGCACTAATGAATACAAATATGTCCAAAGAATACAACTTGACCAAAAAGGCAACATACTTACTAACATTTATACAGTAATTGCAACAGTGTAAGTTGCGTGTATATGACATGCAACACTTTCCATGAATACGACCACCCCCCGCAGAACACCTCCCTCTCTCTCTGCTCATGTTGGGGCCCACATGGCGGGTATTCAGTATGAGGCCAATGGGATTGTACCATTCAATGAATTTACTTGGTAAGTCCCGATACAAAACAGGTCATAGATGTTTTTCATGGTTAAATAAGTAAAATTGCTTGAATCTCCATGAAAGTCATCATTTAAATTTTAATCCCATTTTTATCCATACCCTGTGGTAAACTAACATAGCTATGGAAAATCACCATGTTTAATGGGAAAATCCACTATAAATGGTCATTTTCAATAGCTATGTTAAATTACCAGAGGGTACAGTAAATCCCACTGATTTTACGGTGACTTGCTCCTCCACACCCAACAAAAGCATACAAAAGCCACCTGGTGGTGCTCCACGAAGAGAATCCGCGCCAACTTGCTGCAGGAAGGAAAGCTATCCTTGACTCAGCCGGCTTCCCGCGCAAGCGGATAAAACAACATAGGGAAAGCTAGAAGTATTTGGATATGTTTGGTCTGTTTAGGTCTGTTTAAGTCTGTTTATCCACCTGCTGTTTTTCTTCGAAATCTGTTCTCACTGATCATAATGAATGCCTCTTAGCACCAAAATATTGAGAAAAGTCCGCAGAAGACCATAGCTTCTGTACCCAGCGGAAAGATTTCCGGTACGTTTCCCCCCCAAGATAATTTGGGATTATTCTTTTGTGCGACAGCACAGTAAATTCGTCACCAAACGAATTTAGGATCTTAGAAAAAATGGGGATTTTGACGGAGATCTAAAATGTCACCACCAAACATTTTTGTTTTTTGTTAGAATATATCAAAACCCATAGGATCCATGTATGGTATATATATATATGCTAACATTGGGGTCATATTGATGGCAAATGTTACCATATATAGCACACATGGATCCTATGGGATATATCAGAATAATATCAAAGGGTTTCCTCTTACGGGACAGATATCAGAAACCCGCGGGTTTCGACCGTCTAAATGCCTAACATTACGGATTCCTTCGGTGGTCTTTAATGCTGCCAATTTGTTCTTTGCCGCAGTTCCTCACTATATAAACCTTATTATTGGTGGCTAAGCCACCAGGCCTAGATCAACAGCCATCACAAATTGTGTGCGTGTGCGCATATATGGGCACACCATGCATCTATCTATCTATATATATATGAAACACACCTGACCAAGGTAAGAACATACTTAAACCTCCAGCATCTTCACGCAACCAAGGGGCACATAAGAAAGGTTTCAGCGGTTGAAAGGTACACAGCGCCATGTCGTTTGGTCTGGGCTCTTGTGGACCTCAGCATCACCATGGGGTCCATGACTTCCAGCCGGCATCAGAGTGGCGCATCTCAAACATGTGTAAAAATGTCCCCCATCTCTTCAAGAAAACCATGAAATAATGGAATTGGACACCATTTTTCTGCCCCCAAGTGTTGCTGAGTGCATCCTCATATCTTTGGAGATGTTTGGAGCATGTTGAAGTGGTTTCTCGCAATGACAGCCATGTGAAACCCAGCCGCCTTCCACCTTTCGGCCGCCAGTTTCTTTGCTGATTTTCCACTTGATGTCCAGAAGTCGCACGGGAGCACGGCCGGTGCACCTCAACACATTTCCAGGCCGAAGTATTGCTGGGTGTCCGACATGCTTTCCAACAAATATTCCTTCTTTTTGCATCTCTGTTGTCCCTTTAAACACTTCTGGGAGATACACCATTGCAATGGCTTACACCGCGCGTACGTTTTTACAGAGAGAAGATCAGATTCAAGTCTTCCCTGGTGCCATGGCGATCTGTTTGGCGTACCCAGTTCGGGGGACCCATGACCACCATGAGCACTTGCACCAGCGACGATTAACCTCAGATCAACCTCAGATCATTCATCAAATATACCAGCCTTGGCCCATCATGAATTTATAGCTGATGCAATATGCGGTTGCAAGTAAAAAGTGGATGGATAGCATTGATCCTCTGTTGTTTTCTCGTTCCGTCAACAACCCCAGGTCTATCGCCATCAAATGTTCTGATTATGAATACTGTCCCCACAAGTCAGCGGTTGTGTGGCAAAGCCAAGATAACCACCCCCAATATCACCAAACAAAGATAGTATCAACATTCAACATGTGTATACTATAGAAACAAATATATGATGTGTACCTATATCTGTGTGTGTACATAAACCCTCCAATTTATTGGAGGTGTAGGGAGTACCGGAGTACCACATGAAATATCTTTCAATACCGATTCTTGCCTTTGCAATTACCCTCTGGTAAACTAACATAGCTATTGAAAATGGCCCATTTATAGTGGATTTACCCATTGAAAATGGTGATTTTCCATAGTTATGTTAGTTTACCAGAGGGTACTTGTATCAACCCATTTCGGAGAATCTCTTGGCCAAGCTGGAGCCATACCATGCTATATCCTGATTTATCCAGGATCTCCGGGCGTGACTTAGCCACTCACCAGCGCTTATAGCAAGACCCAAACCAATTCAAAAACCACAACTCCTACCAAGCCAATGACAAATCTCAACAATAAACCGCATCACTAGTACACAAATTCTACCTTTTTTGGGGGTCACTATAACATCTTCAACCACTCCTTGGTTCACAAAATCCGAGGCACACGCACGCCAAGGCTACGTGCCCAAGTTTCATATCCTTGGCGCGGCCCGCAATGTTCAGAGCAACCATATACTGATGGGTAAATCTATTGATGGGTAAACCTAACATATCTATATACTATATATTGAAAATGGATGAAAATTGCACAGTTATAGTTGGTGTACCTACTAAGATGGTGATTTTCCAATAGTTGACCAGAGGGTACCCTTTTTCTGGGATACAACATGATGCAAGAATCATCGGCACTTCAAAAAAAGAACAAGCTAGTTTGGATCTAGCTAAGTACCCAAGTTGGCTGGAAGTTTCTGACATCCTGATTTCTGGTTGATTAATGTGATTACCCTCAGGTGTCATCAAACATGGCTTGCCGGCTTGCCGGAAAGAAAATCCCCCATTTAGTCTGATGATTGTCCCATGAAAACTATACTTCCATTGAGTTCAGGGATTTGAGTTTCCTCAGCCACCTTTGACTACCGGAGGGTCATGGGAAAATTTGCCGTTTGAAAATTCGACTCAGCTGCCGTCCAGGTCTCTGATGGACTAAACAGCAGCACGACCTGTGCCTCAAAGGAGCGAAGTTCTCCATAGCGCTCTTCTTCTTCCAACAACCTCGATAAGGGAAGGTCGGGAGCGTACCCAACAAATATGGGATGGTTTGAAGCCAACAAATGGTTGGAATTTACTGGATTTGTTTACCATGTTTAACCATGTTCAACCGCTCAAAAAGGGGATTGAATCACCAAATTTTGATGATCGATGGATTGGTCTCAGGGAAAATCTAAACTGGAAACCAAGAACCAGGCCGGAAGGCCCCAACTTGTTCTGATACTCATTCCAGCTTCATTTTGGGTATCATGATGGGCTACGAAATGCAAATGGGGTACCATGTGATTGGAGCATGTTATAACTGAAGAAAACTGGGGACAACTAGGAATATTCTGGGATTTCATCCTATCAGTGCTAGGGCACCGTAATAGTTATACTTCGTAATTTCAAGTCAAAATCAAAAGCCCGGGGAACCATTAGAATCGAACAGTCTCCCGTTATTGGGGCACCCATTTTTGACCAATACATTCTTGACACTTCAAGTTAGATGAATACAAAACATTGTCCAATGTGCGGGTCAATGGATACCCCTTGGGCCCCAAGGGTCTGAAACAAACAAAGTGTTTAGGTTCTTAATATCAGCCCTTTCGAATATGCGTGGATTAACCCGCGTGCCTACTATGAAACTACATGCATATTGTCACTGAATTGAAACTGTATCTGCTTCAGCATCTAACAATAGCATTCCAGGATACACACACCAATAGTTGACCAGTTTTTTTTGGTGCACCATTTCCTATGATTTTTTGTGACTAGTTACGGTCCGTTACGGTTACGAAGCCCTATTGCCATGGTGTTGAGCCAACCCCCAAGGCGGCAACGGGGGCAACTCGGGGGCAACTCTGCTCGAATCTCGACGAGGCACATCAAGGCTTGCCCTCGTTTGGGCGCCGGATAACCAAAAATACCGTCCAGGCTCCTGGTGACCAGAAATCACAAAATCTTAGGATCACTGAAGAACGCCAGTTGCAGTTTACATACTCCCAAAGGAGCCCCAAATTCTAGGTGAATTCATGTGAATTATATGGAAAACTAGGCAAAACATGGTAAAACATGATGAAGAAACCACCAGCCAGGCTCAGAATATCGCCAGCATTTGCTTCATCCATCCACTGGCCGTAGATGTGTATGCTCCCCACTCGAGCACTTTTTGTGGAATAGGGCTGCCTTGGCAGAACCACTGTCCGCTCGTCCTGTCCGGCGGTGCAACTAGGATGGGATATGGGCCGGAAATGGGTTAGAAGACCCCAAGTTATTGTTGTTTTTTAATTGTTTTGAAAATTTGCCAAATTCGCCGCGAAAAAAATAATATATATATATATAACCTATATATATATATATATATTCACACTATCAATATAATACTATTTGCCAGTCAAATGCCCGCCAATGGCGGAAAGAGTCAATTGGGAACATGAGATTTTCTAAACTTCAAAACCATAGGGGTTTCCGAATGTCCAGAGCCAAGGCAGCAAAAAAAAAACACGTTCACTTCCCCTTGGAGGAACTAACTGCAGCAACCACGGGATTGCCCCTCAAACAGCGATCGAATAAACTACCCCAAGCAATGGATAATTTTGGATTGATAATGAATGTATGCTATAAGTACCTAGTGCGGTGTTAATCGTATTCAAAACTCTCCTGAAATTTTTCAGTACATCCTGGATCAAAATCATACGACCCTTGTCCTTTACCTTCCAATGCCGCAAAGTGCCTTGCTCCACACGACCCACCAAGCACCTGTAGACTGGCACCACATGCAGCACCGTCATCAGAAGAGGCGCATTGATACAACGCATAGGTGGGGCAAAAATTGCATCCAGCACGTCGTAGAGGCAGTGAATGTGGACAAGCGCACTGCCTGAACTGCTGAACCTCTCCCAATAGCTTGGAAGTGTGAGAAATCGCGTGCAAAAGAAGAAGCACGCTGCAATGTATATTCGTATAGTATGTGTCCCACACAAATGCAAAATAGATAAGCAATCATAATATATTCTATAAATATCAATATTTACATACACACATATGCAATCTACGATTTTACTCATTTGTATCTATGTATCTAGCTAGCTAGCTAGCTAGCTAGCTAGCTATGTATCTATGTTTCTATCTATATGATAGCTCTATCTACATCTATCTATCCATTTAATGGCTTTTTCAGGTACCAAAATTGGAGGTACCTACCATATAAAAGGTCCACGTAAGGCCTATGTAAGAGGATATACCCCACATATATGGCTCGACTCTACATGGTACAGTACCTCCAGTTTAAGTACCTTAAATGCCCAGTGATCTATCTATCTATCTATCTGCCTATCTATGAATCTATCTATCTCCCTGTGTAATGCTAATATTGCAGCTGCATCTTTGTATCAGTGCCCATTTGCATTATAGGAAAGATTATGACAGATTATAGACACACACATTCTGTCACAAAGCCGAACAGCATTGATTGACAGTCACATAGCATATCTACACTTTCCCTTACCTAAGACACTTAAATAGACACAGTAGGGCAGCCACAGTTGATGAATTTTCAGAGCAAGTTTGAGGCGAATCCGAGCCGCCACGAACTTCTGGAAGTTGAACATCCTGTCCCGTCCACCACGGGAAGTAGTCCGATCTCGAGGTGATGTTGAAATTTCTGTGACCTGCTTCCGGGACAAAGGCAACATTCTGCTCCTCAGCTGCCCGGTTGCACTGACCCACGGTCATTCACAATAACATCCAAGCGGTCCAAACCATGTGCACAGTCATAGTCCCTAGGTGGATAGGCATATTATAATCAGGAGCCAAGCTCCAGGACCTCCTTATGCATGTTTTAACCAATTTAACCTTCTGCCCCTTTCACCCATCTTTCTGCACGACGTAATTTGGGATGATTTGGGGAGAGTTCTCCTTACGAAGCATCATCGACAGTCACGTCGCTGTGAGGCTGTGAGGTTATTGGCGAAACATAAAAAAGATAAAAAAAAGACCAGTTCGTCAGTTCATCCTATGACATTGGCAATACTATAAACTCTGGTTATTTAACATAGCCATGGGAAATGGCCCATAGAAATAGATGGTTTACCTATTAAAAATGATGATTTTCCATGGCAAACTGTTAGTCATAACCAGAAGGTAACCAAAAAATAAGTTCATCAGTTCATCCCACAGCGTCCAAAAAGTCGCTCTTCCAGCCACTCTTCCGGAGGCTTCGCTTGGTCTCTTGAACGACCTCCCTGAAGCGTGCAGGCTGCTCAGCAGGGGCCAGCCCATCCAGCCTTCCAGCCGGGAGGAACCAATGGATTGCCGGGTTGGTTTAAGGGACAATTTATATCAATCAATAAGAAACCATAAGAAACCCCAGTAGTTCACGGTTTTGCCATGGTCATAGATTCATAGATTGTCACCAGCATATCATCATTATCCCACAATGGTGTGGTTTAAGGGATGTTTCTTGCAGGAAACCTTCTATAGCTTCTTGCACACAAAACAAGTTAAACATTGTAAGAACATGTAAGAACTGTCCTCAACCAAGTCTGGCAGAACAATCAACACAAATCCAGGCAGAAGCAAGAATTGGCGGGTGAATTATGTGAAAGTCAGTAAAGTGGTTATTTTACGTGGTTCATCTTGGTTCATCCCCTAAATGAAAGGGATTGCATTGAACCCCATCATTTATTTTTTAAAGAAAGAACATCATTACCCCACGTGTCATTTAGCATCGGATCTGAAATCAATGGCAATGGGAAAATCCAACTTACTCATCCCTTGGCCTATCGGGAGCATCCCAGAAGTGGAGGTGATCCGTCAGGGGTTCGCACTAGAATCGACACTGCCAACGGAAGTTATGCGTTTCCATAGTTTCTTCGCATCTTTATCAGTCAGAATTCAGGTGATCCAAAAAGGTCGTGCCAAAAAACTCGGTTATCCATGCTTATCCCATGACTGGGGGGCCCCAACCCCCCCAACCACAACCACAAGCAGCGGCGCAGCGGGCTGATCCGTACCACGTCACTTGGTCACGACGATGCAAAGCTGTGTCACCCCAAAGGTATGAAGCACCCGCGCGTGTTGACGAGAGCCGCCTAGACCCAGCGAGATACTGTACTAGTAGGGGCAATCGCAACGATACGCCACAAGCAGATACAAACAATGAAACGTGTTTGTGGGGTGTGAATATATATATATATATATTATAGGATGGATTGATAGCTGGATAGCTAGATAGCTTGATATGTAGAACCAAGATATCTAGATAGCTAGACTGCTAGATAGATGGATCACTGGATAGGTATATAGACTAGTCTAGATTTTACTGTAGTATATATCTGTGTAGATTTGAATGTCAAATATATGTATGTATAGACTGATAGATAGGATTGAAAGCTCCAAAACTAAGCTATATGCGGCATATATGCGGCTATTTTCACATGGCAGTCACATTAAAGTCAGATCGTTCCTTCTCATGAATCTACAGTACCAATCATCCCTCTCCTTGCGCCTTCAGGTACGCCTCCTCCCGCGCTGCACAGGGACCAAGCGAATGTGTCATCTGCGGGAACCAACAGCAAGGCTGCATCTGCTAGAGACGCTCCAGCGATCATGTTGGTGATGTAGCGTTGGTGCCCTGGGACGTCTATGAGCCTGCACTTAGAAGATCCAAACAAGGGCCTAAGGGGTATTTGGCCATGTTGATAGGGAAAATAGGGGAACATGATCATCCAAGACAATGGAATGGAACGCTGTTTCCCCAAACAATAAGCCAAACTCAGATGGTGATGCTGTTCTTTCAACCTTTTCTGACACATTTCCTGAGGCCTAGGCTATAGAACAACTTGCGAAAAGGGCGACTGACCTGGACCTATAAGCTGCTGAAGATGTATAGCACCGAGGTGCGTGTATCTCCAGTGCTCTGTGACGAATTCCTTCATCTTACCTCGGAGCCACTACATGACCTCCCCAGATTGAAGAATCGTGAGTCCAAGGTGGCTGGCAAGGGTGTCAGTCGTTCAACAACTTAGCTCAACAGGATTCAGCAGGTTCAGCCCCATGTTGACCACCGGCTGAAGCGTGTCAATGTCTATGTACAATCTAAAGCTATTCCCCAGCTCGCGCATGCATCATCAAGACTGTGATGCAGGGAAAAGATTTGGTCTTTAAATCGTCAGCCCGCCCAAAAATAAGGCCAAATAGCCAAACACAACTTCCCAGAAATTTGACCTGGCAGATCCTCGAAAGGTCAACATGTACAAGATTCGCCCAGGACCCGGGCTTCTGTAACCTTCACCAACGACAAGCAGAAGTTCAATCAATGGGAATTCCAGGATCCCAAAATAGAGGTACTGTACCATATAAGGCCATATTTTGGGGGGATACCCCCTTACATGGCCTTATATATGGTAGGTACCTCCAATTTAGGATCCTGGAATGGCCATTGATTCAACGCAGGACGAGGCGCAAATCACGGTACGGCCCATCTCTCGCTCCTCGGGCCGGGTGTCCAGGAAGATCTGAACATCTGCGGCTTCCTCAACACGTCGCGGTGGGGTAAGGAGACCACGTCGCACTGGAGGCCTTGTAGGGCCGGGGCATTGCACGACACACATGAGATTTTCTTTGCGTAACTCGAATTATGCTTCAATAGGCATATCAATGATTCCTCCATTCAGGGCAAATGCTTTCCAAACTTCCCATTCGAACCCAACCTGACAAAGGTTAAAACCAGCAAAAAGTCATCCATCCATAGATCTCCGCCTTAAGGAATTCAGCAGCTGTGCCCCAATGGTGCTTTTGCCAGAACCCACATGCCCACAAATTGCCACAGAGAGGTGTGGTCGTTCCTCTAGCGACATAGCGCTGGACAGCTAACTCCATAGCGCTGAAGTGGTGATGCACGACTCATGAAAGGAATACAGAATCTATACAAAGGAAAACACCCTTCCAAGTCTGACCGTAACTCCGCTTCCATGAACTCATGGATAGTTCACAACTGGTGGTGGATGATGGGAGAACTACGAACCGGATTAAGCTGCCATGAGCAGTAGCATGAACATGATGAACTTCTGATACCATTGGATACCACTCAGTGGGGAAAGGACAAAGAGCCTCTGAAGCCTCTGATGGATCCGGAAACTTCGGCTTTCCCGGGCAGCAAAATTCACATCAATCCACAGCTCTTTGCTAGCAACAAGGGGACGGGATTCCTGAAGCACTTCTATTTCTCTTTCAGAAACTTAAGTCATGTTCAATCCTAGTGCTTGGTTGCCAGCACCATTTTGGGATTCAAAATGTTCAACATCGTGTGTGTGGCCTTAATCGGTCTCTAGATTACAGTACATAATTCTACCTTTCCCTGGTGTAAATCTGCATACCCTCTGGTAAACTCACATGGCTATTGAAAATCTCTATTTAGTCCAGTGATGTACATGTGATGTAATTCCGGTTAAAAAATGGTGTTTCCATAGTTACCCTCTGGTAAACTAACATAGCGAACTTGAAAATCACTAAATCAACTATTTCTATGGGCCATGTTCAATATGTAACAAATTAGCAGACGCTAACATCCCATTAATTCATTCCCATTAAACCCGTCATGAAATGAAATCGCCATTGAATCACCATTTATGGATGATTTACAGATGATTTACCAGATTGTTGGCTAGTTACAGTATATATATACCATTATTATCCCCAGTATATATCCCAATGATTATCCCACATGTTATCCCATTATGACCACCATTAAATCACCATTTTTTTTGGTTTGATTATCTCATTTTAGCCCATTAAACCACCATTAAATCACCATTTATAGATGATTTATGACGATTCTGCCATGATTATCCCATGATTTTGCCATGATTCTGCCATGTTAAATGGTGGCTTCCCTGGAAGATCTTCAGCCCATGGCCACCATGGCTGAACCCCTGCGCTGGGCCCAAGCCACGCGCGGAGCTTCCGTGGGAGGTCCATAGCCCGCAGACTTGACCTGCACCGAGTGAATTGAAGCAGCAAAACATGGTGTTATCATGCTGCTGACATGGCTATTTACATAGATAATATATATATATATATATATATTTATGATATATGATGTGTATATATATATAATATAATATAATACATATATATACCTAGAACTTCCTGGGCATGCATAATTTTAGCCCCTAAGGTGAAAAAAACTCTTGCATTTGAGGGGTGAAATTGTTTTGCAGGGGCTGAAATCAGTTTTTTTCATGGGTTTGACCATGCTGGCATTCACATAACATGTCTTTTAAAAATGTATGTAACGCATATTAGTGCTGGATTAATGTTTTTTTCTGCTGCATCTCGGAGAAAATGATGGATATATGATGGATATTTTGGGATAAAAATTGGCAAACTGTATCTGCATTTTTTTGCATAAATTATACTTATATAGATGACTAATCTGAAATAAGGCTCTCTCTCTCTCACTCTCTCTCCATCTGAAATAAGGCTACTTTCTGCTATTTCGGGATACTTACCCCTACTCACCATCATTCCAGTGACATCGCGGTGAAGTTGTTGCAATTATTGTTGTTTGCCAAAGATATGCAAACAATACCCCAATGTAAAACAACCAAAGGCAGGCAACTTTACCATACATGCCATACATGAAACATATGTTCCAGTAATATCAGTTATATCCAGCTCTGGTCCAATTATGTCCGCTTATGCTGCATTTACAACTAGGTAAAACTGGTGCCATTTTCCACCAAGGTGCTGCTCTAATGCAATTTTATGGTCCTTTCGGATTTTGCTGGTGCTGGATCAAAAACCATAGTAGAGTACGCTGCTGAATGTTAATACCTCAGAATGTCGCATCAAATCAACCCATCACATCCCATCACATCACATCACCCAATGATCCTTGGCATTTGGGGGCAAAGATTGCGCGATCAACCACATATATATCTGAAACAGGGTGTTGTTGTCTGTTATTACCTCTTCCGGTGCGGTCTCAGCCAACATTGTTTGAACTCATCGGCCTAGGGTTTCACTGATATTCACTGATCCCAAACACCTGTTGTTGTCTGGGTCTGAGCCAACTGTCTGGAGATCAGCTTGTCAACCCATCGTTTCCTCTTGGTTTTTGACCCCTATCCCGACCCTCCCAGGTCGCCCTTTCGGAGCCGTTGGAATCGTCGTCGCTCTACCAGGGACATCTTTGGCCCCGTGCAGCTGTTGGCGAAAACGCTGGTTCGTCCAATGGTTTCATCGAAAAAAATGGTGGTACCATCAATTTTACTATAATTGATTAGGGATATAACGAGCTAGTTCATGGGGAATAAAAATCAATTTGGTTAACTATGTTTTTTGAACTAGGTCAACCATGGTTTATTGCAGATGTATCTATAGGTCATGGGAGTCATGGGCGTTAAAAACCAACAAACATAACTGGGGTGGCACCATCTGCCTGCAAGCTCCGTGGAAGCACCAAATGGGACCAAGGTTGGTTTAGAACCCCACTATCTGTAATTAGATAGATCTATCCAATGTAAATACACACAGTAACATATATATGTATATATAAATATATATATATATGTATTGCTCATGAACAACTTAGCCAACTATTGGGCACCATGTTGTGGGGTCTGTGTTCCATTGTGTCCTGGTCCTGCGTGTAAGTTTACCGGTCAGTTTGGAGAATGTTCATTCAAGGTGGCAGAGTTGGAATGATTCACGGTTCCCAGTTCATGGGTCAGCCCAAAAAACTATCAGTGATCAACTAATTCCCACTATAATGTACGCTTAGACTTTAACAACAACTCTTATGAACAACATGATATTAACAAATAATTAATCTATTCATTTTGCATTAACCGATGAAACTACAAATTAATCAGGCGTCAAGTGGTCACAGCTCACGTGAATTTTCACAAACGGTTTTTATGTGGGGAGCCACTATGGGTGAGACTTGGACTTGAACAGCTCCCCACGCTTGTACTTCACAATATACCTGAGCCGGGTCATTGGGTCAGTCAGTGGGCAAAGAGATGGGATTCCTGAGTGGTGTCAAATGTGTTCAAAAACATACATATGCAAATATTATCACTATCGTGTGTGCTGAAACACGATGTGTCAAAATGATCAAACGATGAATGCCATGGCTTACAAAACGCTCACTCAGATCCTTTTTATCTATCACTTGGCCCAGTGCACTACGTTCCATGCATCAAATGAGATCAAGGTCATCCGCATCAACGCTCACACTCGGGTATCTCTTTGATCTTGATCTCTCAACATCACGTAAGGGTGCTGGAGCCACTGATGCAGTATGTTCATAGGCTTGTTGGAGTATTTCGTCAAGCCGTCTGCCCACATCAGCTGCGTAGGAATCCAGTGTGTTCTCCCTCGTGATGTATTGCTGAATGCTTCGTACAGAGATGATTGTCCGTTTGTCATCTACTGAAGGGTTTTCGGCCATAATGCTATCATACAGTTTTGCAGTCGGTTACTTGAATCATGCGCAGTGGCGTGGTGATTCTGAAGGAAGGCACCTTCTGCAAAATCTCTGAAAGCATGAGGTTGCAAAAACTTGATCTATCAACCGAAGTGTCTGCAGCGCTAGCCTCAGCCGCTAGGGTACTTCTGCAAACTCTCCCAGAACGAGAGCTCTTCCAGTCAATCAAGCGTGCATGTGTCGTCACATCTGTCGCTCTAGCATCCGTGAGCATGATGAGACATCCGTGTTGCGAAGCATAGTTTTCAGCATTGCCCAAGAGGAATCAAAACAATGGTTGAATCATCGACTGCAGTGGGGTTCATCATGAAACCTTTATTACTCGTCTGTCTCAAGTGATCCACAGCGTCATACATTGCCATCAAGTCGGCATAAGTGGCCTTGCTTCCTTTGCTATGCAAACTCACAAGGCTGATTCCAAACATCATCGGAAGAAAGGCTGTTCCAACATCAGACTTGCATGTAATCTTCGAAAAACTGGTGAGGTTGACCACATAGTGACCATACAAATGTTCAAGTGGAACACCAACCACAATGAACTCAAAACGAAGTCTTTGACGAACGGTGTCAACCACACAACCAAGTTTTTCCAACATGCGCTGTTGCTTGGGAGAAATGGAATCTGAGCATCCTTCAAAACACTCACCCCCAGCAGCAATCCTTCGGCCAGCTGACCTGGTAATGCTGCAGAAAGATCGGCGCGCTTTGCTGCTTTGTGGATGCCTGAGCCGAATTGAAAGTGGTCGGCCACGTCAATCACATGGGGTTTGAAGCCAAAGTTCATGAGAATCTTGGAGTGAACATCCAACCACTTATCACTGCAACATGACCTTTGGCATGCGGTATCAACAATCATGTGCCCGGCATAGTTGATGATTTCGGTAATGTAGTTGGTGAAGGGGTCATGCTCAACCATATGGGTGGCCACAAAGATGAAAAACGCTGATGGGTTCTCCAAAGATGTAGATGGCCCCGAAGAATCTGGTAGTTGATCTTGAGGTGGTTCCCCAGGAAAAATCACCATGAAAGCCTTCTTATTGTCAGGATTCCCTTTGCCGTCTTTTCCATGCTTGCCAGCTCCTTTGGAGAAGGTCTTGTCTTTGTCCTTGTTGGACGCAGTGCAAACTGTATCGACGACCCAATGGCCAAGCATTCCACATGCCGTGCAGGTACTGGTTTTCTTTCTTTCCTCGATCGTTCGAGGACGTCCAGTGAACTTCCTAACAAGCACCGTCGACTGCAACTTCTTCCAAGTCACGGTCAGCACATTGGCTAGCTCTTGAAGATGATAGGCATCGTCGTCATCTCCTTGGTCAGCATCTTGTTGTTGATTGGGCTCGTCACCATGTTCGCCATGTTCAGCATACTCTTCAGTATCTTGGTACTCTTGCACAGAGGCTTGTTGATCTTGTTCTGCAGGTTCTTCAGGAATCTGCTTCACCTCCTCAACTTGATTGATCGGCCTGGTAGCACGTCTCGGATGTGATCCCTTTTTGAGGGAGGTCGATAGGAGGAAGATGAAGATGCCATTGCCGAAGAGCTCTGAGAAGATGTCGAAGGTGAAGACGAAGTAGGGGGAACTTGATCCCTTATACCATTGGTGTTGCCGGAACCCGCAACAGGTGGACTTGGTTTGAAATCCGGACGCTGAAAGTTCAAGGGCTCACTCGCTGGATCGAACACCAGTGAATTGCCAGCGCCAATGGGAACCAATCTTTGCAGATCAGGTGTCCAATGTGAACGGTCAAGCAACCTGTTACCACGAGACTCGGAATCATAGATAGCAGCGGTGCTGATTCCGATCGCAAACAAATCTTTCTCGACGCGCGCATATCGGTTTGCAAATTGACGGACCGATTCATTTGGATACCTGGAAATGTGCTCGTAGTCCGACAACAGCTTCCTCTTCTGAAACAACAACTTCTGCTGCAACGGCTCTCGAAGGGTATCCACAAGATATATACTTGATTCCATCGGCTGAATTCACTTTGTTCAAATCCAAATGTTCTGTTTCCAGTTCCGCTTCACCAGACAACGGCGTAAACAGCATGAGTGCCGCATCGGATGGCGGCATGAATGCTTTCATCATCTGCAAGGCCCAGACCTCAACCTTCCGTTCCCATCGTGCAAAAGCCCGAAGATCAGCTGAGTTTCGCCATTGTGGTGGTGAAGGTGGAGTTCCTTTTTGCGGACCCGCTCGAGAACACCAAGAATCTTGACTTCGAGAGGAATGGTTCTGCTGTGCAACCAGCTGTGTCAAAAGGTCAATGATCCGATTCTGTTTTGAACCATCCAAGCACAAAACATTCGCCCTGCCTCCGGTTGGCTATCGTTTCGCCCACGTCTCCGGCGTCTCCTCCTTGGCAGAACTGCTCCAGATTCCGGATCTACAACAGGGTCGGTTGTACGACTCTCACTGTCGGACTGCTCAAAACCTGGAGAGCTGCTATGGAAAGGTGGATCCTGTGGTGCAGCCGGTCGTTGATCTGAACCCAGATTGGGAACATAGACCCAGCATCCCTCATCAGTTGCCAGGCGTTGTGGACGAGCTGTGTCATAAAATTCCGTCTTGCCGCAATCATCGCACATCCATGATTGAAGGGAGGGTGTCCCAATGCCAGAACTCAGTGATTACAATTTTACAGCATCGCCACTTCGACGAATCCCTGGATCTATCAACATGCTCGCCATCCGCCTTCAGACCATCAGTCATGTCAGGTGGGGTCGCATCTCGATATACTTGTATTTCGGAGTAACAGCTAGGTGGTTTCATCATCATTGCCAAAAAAGATCGAACTCCCACAAATCATCATGACTCGGAGGATCAAAATGGGGCAGATGGAACTGTTGCATGTCGGTCACCCAAGCTCCGGTGCCAACTCTCTATCGTGTGTGCTGAAACACGATGTGTCAAAATGATCAATCGATGAATGCCATGGCTTGCAAAACGCTCGGATCCTTTTTATCTGTCACTTGGCCCAGTGCACTACGGTCCACGCATCAAATGAGATCAAGGTCATCCGCATCAACGTTCACAAATATAACCCAACAATTAGCTAACAAATAATACATACTCAAGAGAGAAAGGGTCAGCATTGCAGCTTGTCAATTTTGTTTGTCAACCAATGACTTGAGTAAAACGTGCTGCATATGGAAGCACCTTTTCTAGTGGATGACACAGGTAGTTGGCTAAGCATTCAGAACTATGGAGCTATCACAGAAAGGATGCATCTGAGCATATTATATACCCTCTGGTAAACTAACATAGCTATTGAACATGGCCATTTATAGTGGGTTTACCCATTGAAAATAGTGATTTGCCATAGTTATGTTAGTTTACCAGAGGGTACATAGTAAATGAATCACTTGGGTTGTCTGGAAATAGGCTACCTCATCCACTGGAGTGAATCAGAAATAAACATTGCCCCATTCAAGTTGCAATAACTTGAGGTTTATTTCAAACAAACCCAAGTCCATCAAATTCATTGTTAAAATATGTCTAAAATCATGATAAATCCCAGTTGTTGATGGATTCTATGAACAACTCCCAACCGTTTTCAGCATTTCTCATGGCTAAATCCCCTCAGAATTTTGATTCCGTGACCTCGCCTCAATCGCACACATACACGCGCACACACACAAATACGCATATTAGAATGCATAGCATATAACACACACATATACATATATATATATATATATATATATACGCATACACACTATATACCCATGTTAAATTTATATATATATATATATATATGTATAATAATATACATATATATATACATACTGTTTAATGCTATACAGTATATGATTCGATATGTACTGTATACTGTATACAAGCGTTGCTCACCTAGCTTTCGGGCAGGGAAATAAATCCTCCCAGTTTTCCACGTCCCCGGCATTTCTCCAAGGAGCTCGGGATAAACATTTTCGGTGTCAAACCTGGCAGCGATTGATGGCTGTCAAGTTGGTGTGAGATGGAGTGTGAGTAAAGCAATGGGTGGTATGGTGGTAGAAAACAATCCTGTATAAACCATATGGATCCATATGGGTGGTTATGGTTGATTGTTACTGTATATAATTAGAGGCCTGACTTAGAACAGTTAGGGTAAATTTTGCAGGCAGGGGAACGGCGTTCTAAGTGTATGAAAAAATGATAATTTGTGTTCTAAGTGTAGGTCTCTAACTATATATATATATATACACCGGTATGCTCCAATTTATGACCATTGAGGAAGGAATGGGATGAGTCACAAGCGGAGTTAGATGTGGCCCTATCTTTCTGTCTGATTATGTATCTACACATCTGTTTATCATAAGGTTACATAAGAGACTATCCCACCAAAAATAAACATTATCCTTAAAAGTAGTTATAACTTATAACTATAATCCATCATAGTGCATGGTAACTCCACCTTGCCTGCATGAACCAGTGACAAGTTAGGATTGGTGAGCGTGAATCGTCCGACTGTGGTGGTTGCAAATGGCTAGAGCAGTCTGCAGGATGTCAACTGGGGGGATCCCTGGCCCCTGGCGTCCCGGACACGATGAACTCACGGTAGGTGCCGGAGATCTTGATCCGATCGCCCAAGATGCAATCGGATTCCCTGGGTGATTCGCAACCAAGACAACAGTGCTATTTATGTGCTACAACCACTGCAGTTACATCCAGTTACTACAATGATCAATGATCATCTTTGTTCTGATTTGTCATCATATGAGCCTATACTACTGTGTATCATAGGATTTTGCCTTTTTATAGTAGTGTCACTGTTGACATGGTGGGGGTCTAACATGTTCAAAATGGATCCTATCCTGGCCAGCTTACAAGTCTTTTGCTTTGACAAGTTAATCCATGGCTGGGGAAGTGACTAGTCAAATTAATGCCACCTCAAAAAAGACTTCATGCCTGCAGTCACATGAGCTCCCTTTTACCATTAGTAGTGTTGATGGCTAAATAATAATTCAATATATATATACTATAACATGTTTATATAGGCCAAAGAATGGTAATCTGGGTATTTTTTTTTCGGGGTGAGATGAGGTCCTGGAAAAAAAAAAGAAACTAAACTCTTTCCGTTGGCATCATCCCTTTGAGGTTTCCAATGGTTTTCCCTTGGAAATTGACAGCATGCCGAAGTTGATCAAAACGCGCAAGATGGGTGCCAGGAATGGGGGACCCAGTGGGCCCACCAAGTTGGTCTTCTGTCCGGCTCGGCTTCCCGACCCTTGCGTGCATTCTCGGGTGAGAGCATCTGGATCAGGGTTCCTGATCAGCATGGCATCTGTGGGAGATTGGATGATTTTCGGGCATGTGCGGCAAGAGGCTTGACCAAACAATATCATGAATCACATTCGTGATGCAGTCCTGTGGTGGTCCCATCTTTGGGTTTCAACTGCCCCATCCTGGGGTGGTCCCATCGGCCCATGATGCCCATGACTGCTACCTCCCCACAGCTTCTGCTTTCATTGATCCTAGCTTTGGTGGATTCAAACGCCTATGTTGTTGGTTCAGTCAAACAAGCCATCTCCAAAAATATGAGGTCTGAGTAAATTTCCTCACTCAATTCTTGAAAAGGCATTTGTTTCAAGAAATATGGGGCACCATCAACTTACTGCAAGAGTACAGTACAGTACTTTGTCCAGAAATGGCTATCTTCGAAGAAAAAACATGACAAACAACGGGGGTTTTTCAAGTCCCCAAGGGTCCCCTATGGAGCTTTGGATAACACAAACATCTCCTCCGTGTCACGGTCGTCTCGAGGCCTGTCCGCAGTGTACTTCACCCGGCCACCCAGCACACGACCTCACAGGAAAGGAGTTTGTTTATTGGAGATAGGTAAACCAACTATGTGCTGGTTGGTGGTTTTAACCATCTTGAAAAATATGAAAGTCAATTGCATATTTAACTATTTAACATATTCATGAGTTGGACGCCAAGACCATTATCCGCGACCACTTCCGTAGATGCTGGCAACGTGAATCTGTTCATTTTGGATCCCCCAAATCGGTGGTATTTGAAATCATTGGGGCAATTAAGTTAAATTCCTAGTGCCCTGCAGTAACGTAAATCATGAAAAATCAACCATTTGTAGATCATGTGCAAACACAGAAAAAAATGCATGTCCACAGTCTGTTTTTCTTTTTAAATGTTTAACAGGGGGAAAGTAAGCATCTTCAGCTGGATTCACCCGAGGTTCCCAAACACAGCAGGACGGTGTAGAGACCATCCTCTTCTTTGGAATACTCATCTGCCTGGACCATGAAATGACCATCTGAGCTCAATTGGGCGACAAAGGAGAAGCCCACTGCAACTGATGTGTTTGATACATATGACATACGTGTCATTTCTACATAATTGTGTTAATTATTAGATGACTTTTTGCTGACCATGATCCGAAACCAAATGAATATGATCATCCATTAGATTTAACCCTCATGGATGGTAGATGCAAAATGAAACGACTCGGTCCAAGGAGGAGCGGAAAAAACTCACATTGACGTGCTTACCGTGTTTGGCAGGTATGCCTCTAGTTTGAGAGTCTCAAAAGTCAACTGAAACCGATATATCTGTATATGTATATATATATATACATCTGTGCACCATGGTGCTGGGTTAGGACAGTGGAAAAAAGAAAGAAATCATCCCATGCCATATTGCTTCATACTGACAATCTGCAGTAAGAAATGTCCACATCCTCCAAGTTAGGGATGAATTTAAACCTAAACCATCACTCTGGTGGCTGTTTGAAGCTATAAACTCAGCATATCATCAATCACATATGATTGTCTTCAATTATAGTTTCTGAGCCTTAGTCTGTTGCATCATCTTGCATCCATGTAGATCTGGTGATGTCAGGGTTGGCTTCTCCGCTTTTCAATCATTTCTTCGGTTCTGGATATGAAAACGATGTCATGATAATCCAAATGGCCCTCATATCAATGGGATATTCCCTTACATAGGCCTTATATATAGGCCTCACATATGGTAGGTACCTCTAGTCTAGGTTCCTGAAATGGCCATTGATCATATCATCTCCATACAACGATTCTTGTTGGTTAAACTCCCATTATGGATGATTGTGAATATGGTGCCTCTAAATCCATTGCTCAATGTGTGCAGGCCAATAAACCGCCAATTTGGGGATGATAGCTAGCTACCGCCCATTTGCAGTGCCAACTTATAATCGGGTTTTAACACATGAATCATAATTTTAATATATGTTAATCATCATTTTTCCAGGTTTTCCCTATGACTTTGCCCCAAAAAAATCATCAGTTTCATTTCATGGACATGTTACCATAGCTCCAAACACCTTGGTGATGGACTCCGCGAAGTAGGAACCGCGACCTAAGTCAACGACTGATCGTATCCGACTGGTCGTGTCTACATGTAATGTAATCAAATATACCATGTGTGCAGTGTGCACATGTAATTAATATACTTCGTATAGTATATCCCTTGATAAAGCTCAATCAAGCACTTACCCCAGTTGGGAGACTTCCTAGAAGCAAAACAAAGTTCACCACCTGCCACTGGTTTCACGTATTCGAACCAACAAACATACATCTCCACGACAAAATCATAAACAGTGCTCGAAATCAACCAAGAAAACGATATCAAACATGGGCCACATGGGCCAGTCCAGAAAAAGTATCCACCAAATTAAGTGAATCATGTGGTGTTTTTCATCGCTGAACCCTACTGAAAATAAGGTCCTTTTTTGAGGGATCCGGGATCCACTTAACTGGCCAAACGAGAAACTTAAGTGCTTGACGGGGATACAACACACTTCCCCAAAACTGATGGCATATAAAAGTCTCCCTATTTCTGGTTGCTGGTGGTTATGAAAAACGTCTTTTACATATATATATATATATATATATTTACATTTATTCATATATGTATATGTTTTTAGAATCATTCAACTTACTATTGGCGGGGTTATGTATTTCCGGGGGTTGGTGAAACCCATTCCCCGGAGGGGACAGCCGAGTGGCCGTAGAGCGTTCCGGTGGCACTACCTGCTAGCCTCATCTTGAAGTCTGACCTGCGCTCTTGGAGATTACCGTGGCCTGGGGCCTGGGAGGAACAGCAAAACAACCATGGAGCCATGAGTGTGTATGTGTATGTATGTATGTATATATATATATATGTGTGTGTGTGTATCTATATATGTATATATATATATTAGACAAAAAGATTGAACAGTAACTGGATCACTATTTGAAGGATTTTCAGTATATACTTTCATTTGAGGGGTGGTGCTGTGCAAATACTGTTAATAAAAGCAAATAAGCATAGCAAATGAATGTCAACCTTAAGAAGTCGAGACTCTATCTAGTGTTGGAACCAACAAAAATGGCATTGTACTGGCATTCAACATGCAAGACTTCCTGAAACCCATGGGTCTAGATCATTCTCCGTAAAGACACATATACACATACACACACATATACATGACATGTACATGTATATATATATATATATATATATATATATATATATACACATGCACATGACATGTAAAGACATATATATATAATGCTTTCAAATCGCCGACATTGATGCGTTTTCAAGAGATGAGGGCCGCGGATATTCTGATCAATCCCCCAGAATTTGAGAACCAACCGGCTGAGTCTCCCAACATACAAATGTTGTGAGCAGCTGAAGAACTGGTTCCATGCCAAAGATACCACCTCTCTGACCAGGCAGGATGCCGGAATGTGGCCTGTGAATACTAGGTATTGGATGGTATTGGTATGTGTTGGTCAACCGGGTTCCAACTCAAAAAAGAGAGGAACTAAAGTGACAAAGAAGTAATGTTTCCGCAAATGTCTGTTTTCCTCTGTCCGCTTGTGACGAAGTCTTGTGTTTACCTAGGTCGAGCTCTAGAGCCAGAACAGTTACATGGACAACAATGTGCCTGAGGTATGGTAGATCATGTACCTTTCAAGT
>Ga0126342_10003597_pt1 | contig 25738 bp, 25 predicted proteins | sample Cyp1metagenome_FD_92528 | JGI IMG/M metagenome (GOLD analysis project Ga0126342, IMG submission 92528) | Coral microbial communities from Lord Howe Island, Old Settlement Bay, Australia - Cyphastrea 1 metagenome | ecosystem: Host-associated > Invertebrates > Cnidaria > Coral ... | reverse complement strand
TCCCAAGTCTTGAGCGCCAGGGTTCCAGCCAGCCATACTTTTGCCAGTCTTTTTGGAGTAGAAGAACCTCAAGTGCATCTGCCCCGGAATTCAGCCTATAGTCATACCTAGTTGTCATACTAAGTAATGTGTATATATATGTGTGTGTGTGTGACATTGTATGACTATTGAACGACTATTTCAGTTTACTACATCACAGTAGTAGATGTAGTGCCCGGAATCACCAGGCCGAAACCCTGCCCAGCCTCCGTCATCGATTGAAGTGTGGAACTCTAAAGATCCATTTCTCCATGTCATAAGAGATGAATTTCCCACCAAACTCCTGTGCCAAACTACAGCATGACGTTGCACAGGCCAGGTCAGCTTCGTGATGTTTACCAGCGCAATACGAGTCAGTGAGTTCTCTTATTTGACAACTAGCCAGAACTAACTCAGATTTGCTATGTCCAAGAGAAATGCTAAGGATGATTGGGTAAATGTTGGATGATCTGCGACTCGCGAACCGTCTGGAGAGGCTTCGTGACAGCAAAGCTCCTCGGAGAGCTTTGACAAGCGTTGCTGGAGCTGTTCAAGGCTTTTGGGCTTCACGTCATTCCTCACGAACGGACAGTGGACTCCTGTCACCTAAACACAAATCCCAGAAACCAATAGAAACCGCCAGGAGCGATCTTTGTTTCCAAATGTTTCCAGTTCCTGTAATCTGAAGCTCAGCAGCCTTGTGGGTTTCACATTCAAGGTGACCACGGCTTCTTTGTTGAGCCCTTGGCCTGAGCAAGAGCAGCCCAGGCTAGATCTGCAGCTGATGAAGCTCAAGTTTCATAATTTGTTTGTCCATTGGAACAAGGCGCGGGCACCCAGAAAGTGAAGGACATTGCAAGAAGTGCACGTGGTTCCGGGTTTCAAAAGTTTCAGTGAACAAAGTCAAAACCAGAAGGGTGCAAGATACGACAAGTCCGGCTGAGGTTGCCGCCGATATCTGGCTTCTCCCTGCCAACTTTGTGTGAGATTTTGCTACCAAAGCAGGATGCTAAACTCTGGCAGACACATCTTCTGCCACACGAAATGGCATACGGTCAAAGGCATTCAAATCGCGGCGTGTGGGTCTGAAGATCACAACTCACATAGCAGTGATGGATGAAAAAACACTCCTTCATGGACAGCACTAGCCACTAGCCTGTCGGGGTAGAGCGTCAGGCTGCCACGTTCGATTCGAACATCCCGATCAAAGTCGTGGCATCGCACGTCAGTGAGTCCTCCAACTGCAAAACAGACTTCCCCACCCAATCACCCATACTCCAAGGGGATTGCCATCAAAAAAACTTTTCAAACTCAAAGATCAGAAAGCGATTCCCACACATCATCCTGGCCATTTGACAGCGCCATAGCCGTAGCGACCAATCTCCAAGTTGTCGATACGACTAAGTTGTGCTTCACTCATCCTGGACATAGCTTCCTAAGCATTGCACGAAAAAACACAAATATCAAGGGACACACACAAGCCAAGATGTGACAAATGTGTGGTCGAAAGAAAATGCACCAGCAAGCTACGTTTCAGTACCACAAGGAGACGCAGCAATCACTGAATGAGACTCAATTTTGTCCCAAGCCATGCAACAAGGAGTACACAGAAATACTTGCAGTTCAATTGGCAGATTTGATCCTCCACGGACAATCCAAGAATCAATCGATGGATTGCTGTAATAATCTGCTCGCGAGAGCTTTGGCACCAACGAAGCAGCCGCCACTTCCGCCAACGGTGCCTCTTCCGACCTAGCGACTTTGCCATTCCTACAGAGGAGACCATCAAAACCAGTGGCGAGTAGGGGCTTTATGTACTGTATATATATATAACTATATATGCATATATATATACTACCCCACACACAAAAAAAAATAATAATAATTAATAATATATCTTGGGTACTATATATATAGATATATATATATATGTGTGTGTACATGTGTGTGTGTGTGCGTGCAAAAGGAGGTAGAAATGTGAAACTGTGTTGCACAAAGCTACTCCCTACTGTTCCCTACCTCCTGGTGAACACTATGATTGCCCTATGGAGAGATACACCCATGCCATGCCAACCAAAGGATTTGGAAGCGCCTCTCGGGTCCGTGTCGAATGATGTTTGGTTTGATCGGCTTCAATGTGGGCGTCAGCATCTCCTGTTGATAGTGGCTATTGACAGCCCCAGACTCTGTGCATATGATTGGCCATCAAAAAAAAAAAGAGAAAAAACTCTGGGCCTCTGCTGCAGTAGGGGTGCCAGTCCCACCCGTCGTTCCATCTATTTGTACATCGCGTGGTCGCCTGGCTCGCACCAATCATTCTGCCACGACATGCTGCAGTGGAGGCATTTTTTTCTCCGAGCCTCAATGGTGGCATACCTTCCTCTGGTGTACGTCTTGGCGACATTGGTGTCGGCGATTTGGGGGACTTTGGCTTCATTGACACTCGCAGGAATGCCTCAAAATCATCGGACTTTCAGAACACTGCATACATCAGAAGGGATGACAATGAACCTGGCGAATCACACTCAACAGGTAAGCGGGGAAAACCCTCTATAGTCTTGAGTACAGCAAACATAGATGACAAATAGATACAAATAGGCCAGGGGATGCCAGGGTGTTTGAAGTAGCTCCATGTGATCTCCATAGTTCAGCTCTGCCAAGGCTCCGAAGGTGAGACATCCGGCCCAGATGTCGGGGTGGCCGGTCGGCTTCTTGGTGTGGAGCTACCATACGACCGGATGTGATCGGTCCTCAGCGTCCAATTTCTCTGGTGGTTTGTCCTATGGCTGTCCTTGTCCCGTTTGTCCTATGGCAATCTGATGGCAATCTGATGGCGGTTCGGCCGTTGGCATTGGCAGCCAGCAGCCAGCAATCGTACCGAGTCTCACAGCCGAAGGTGGAAGGCTAAAAGATGTGCTTCGTGGAGATCTATCTGCAAAGGAGCCCTGTCAAAGGCATCAAGTAGAAAAAGTTCGAAACTTTTGGAATATAGTTACAACTATAGACTATAGTCATATTCAATCTAATTCTCAAAGTCGATAAGGTCATCAATAACGCCGAAACCATGGCCTCGGATGTAGACCGTGATGGCGTTGAATGGCGAACCTTGGCTCTGTCTGGCCCTCTCTCTGTCTCTCTCTCTCTCTCCCTCTCTCTCCCTCTCTTGAACGTACGTAGCTTTATGAAAATATGTGAAGAGCACTTCCACATCTCTTCGACCTGCTACCCATTTGGTCACCTGGTCGGAAACATTATGTCATAATATCATATCATTTCTTCTATTCCTGCCATGTCAGACCCTGAGTGCCATGCTCTGGCTGCCGATTCGGGCTGTGACTTCCACAGGTATGCGGATGTGGCTTTTGACGGCGTCTTTGGTACAGTCAGACCCAGTGGTCTGGGCGGTGCCTGATTGGCAGTCACCAAGCCGTTCAAACCATAGGGATCTCCAGGTGAGATGGGCATAGCACCCATACCTCCTCCCAGTCCCATCTGGCCCATCTGACCTGTATTCCCAAATAATCCGCCAGAAGCACCCATCATGCCACCACTGCTGGCACCAAAGAGTCCTCCACCTGAGTTTCCAAACAAACCACCTCCTGAGTTTCCGAAGAGGCCTCCTCCTGTATTGCCGAAAAGGCCCCCCCCTGTGTTGGCTCCGAACAAGCCACCACCTGAATTCGCACCAAAAAGGCCTCCTCCAGAGTTGGCTCCGAATAAGCCACCGCCAGAATTCGCGCCGAAAAGGCCTCCTCCACTGTTCGCACCAAAGAGGCCTCCACCAGAACTGGCACCAAACAGACCTCCACCACTGGGTTTGCCGCCGAAAAGGCCACCTCCGGTGTTGCCAAACAGTCCTCCACCGGTGTTGGCTCCGAACATGCCACCACCGCTATTGCCGAAAAGGCCGCCTCCAGTGTTCGCACCGAACAGGCCACCTCCGCTGCTCTGGCCAAAGAGGCCACCACCTGTATTCGCTCCAAAGAGGCCTCCACCAGTATTTCCACCAAACATGCCACCGCCGGTGTTGCCAAAAAGGTCTCCACCGGTGTTCCCGCCAAACATCCCCCCTCCTGTGTTGCCGCCGAACATGCCACCGCCGGTGTTTCCAAAGAGCCCGCCACCGGTGTTGCCACCGAACAATCCACCACCTCTGAAGGGCACAAAATGAAAATACGAGAAATGAGAGAAACCATCATGAAACACTGCAGCGCTTTGGCCCACTCAGGACACGACTACTATTTCTGAAACTAAATCATATCAAATTGTTGTACAACTGTGCTATGTCCTTTGCTCAGTTGGTGCTTCAAGTGCAAAGGCCCCGACCAGAGGCTGCCCCAAAGAGACCACCACCGCTGGGCTTGGCGCCAAATAGCCCGCCACCAGTGTTTTGGCCAAATAAGCCGCCACCGGTGTTGGCTCCAAACATGCCACCTCCAGTGTTCTGCCCGAACAAGCCGCCACCAGTGTTCCCACCAAACAAGCCGCCACCGGTGTTCTGTCCGAATAAGCCGCCACCGGAATTCTGGCCAAACAGACCTCCACCTCCGGTGTTCTGCCCAAAGAGGCCACCGCCAGTGTTCTGACCAAACAGGCCACCACCTGTGTTGGCTCCAAACATTCCACCACCCGTATTTCCACCAAACAAGCCACCGCCACTACTCTGACCGAACATGCCACCGCCGGTGTTTTGTCCAAACATGCCTCCACCGGTGTTGCCGCCAAACATCCCTCCAGTATTCTGGCCGAACATTCCTCCGCCGGTGTTGGCACCAAACAGGCCCCCACCGCTATTCGGCTGACCAAAGAGGCCGCCCCCGGTGTTTTGCCCAAATAGGCCTCCGCCGGCCGTGTTTTGACCGAATAGGCCACCTGGAAAGCTGAAGGGTGTCTGGAATCTGGAAGTCGAAAACCAAATCATGGATGACACAACAGTGACATGTAGTGACATGTAGTGGCCGTAACCACAAAAACAACCCCAGGCCTCCGGAGTTCGCAGCAAAAAGGCCACCGCCAGAGCTGGCACCGAAGGGACTGGAGCTTTGACCAAAGAGGCCACCTGAGGCACCTGGAGCTGGAGCTCCTGCCGAGATGGCTCAACTGGTTCCATTCCACCTGTTGCATTCTAATATAAGAAATGTCAATATAGTCAATGTATGTCAATATATATATATATATAGTAACTACATGCAACTACATTGTAACTATAATTAGTGGATGTACTATAATGGTTGACTTACAACTTATAATAGCTAATATACTACAATAGTTAACTACCCTGAAAATAGATTAAATGTTGGGCCATTTGGGGATGATTCCCCGTAGATTCAGCATCATTCCAGTGACGTCATAGTGAGGTCATTTACACTTCTTCAACCCATCGTGGCCATGGCTATCCCATGGGCCGCCATGGGTCAAAATGGTGCTGATCCAAGACATGGCCCCACGCTTCCATCCTGCCTTGTCCTGCTTGCAAGCGGTTGGCCTGATAGTCTTCCATGCGGAGCCTCATCGCAAGGCATGGAGCATGCCTGCATCCCATATTTCATCCCTGAAACGATCTGCAGGAGAGGCCTCCAACGGAATCAACGGAATTAAAAAACTAAGGCATAGGCTCTTCGAAAGACTTATTCTTGTAACAGTCCATCACGCCGATGTGTGCATATTTCAACTTGGTTTCTTGGTCGGTGATCTCCTGCATCTTCGTGGTTGTTCCTGTTGCGGTACCGCCGAAGCCACCGCCAAACATCCCGCCCTGCGCGGGCTGTCCAAAGAGGCCGCCACCAGAGCTAGGTTGTCCAAAAAGGCCTCCACCTGAACTCTGGCCGAACATGCCGCCGCCACCTGAGTGCACGGCTCCACGGCTCCACCCTCTATCATCCAACAAACCTTGGATTGATCTCTATTCCGTTGGCTATCCCCGTTGAACCAGTCATTACATACGAAACCATCAACCACCATGGATTTGGGACCAATTCGGGATGATTTTTGGCATTGCCCACCTGCTGGTTGTCCGAACAAACCACCAGATGCCTGGCTCTGCCCGAAGCCTCCTCCTCCAAATAGGCCACCCGTGGGTTGTCCTTGGCCCATGCCGCCACTTTGGCCGAAGCCAAAGCCTCCGCCGCCACAGCCGCAGCCTCCAGATCCAAAGAGGCCTCCACCAGACTGGGGCTGTCCAAACAATCCCCCGCCAGCTCCACCCCCTGTGTTTCCAAATGGGCTGCTCTGTGCACCAAAGAGGCCCCCTCCAGTGTTCTGTCCGAACATTCCGCCACCGGAGTTGGCACCGAACATGCCCCCACCAGTGTTGCCACCTCAATGTCTGCCGGGTCCGCCAAAGACACAAGCAGCTACAAGTACATGACAAATCATGGCTTGCTCATTGATCTGTGTGACCCCTAAAGTGACATTATCCAACGACATCATGAATTTGCCAACTGAGAGTTGCACCGAAGAGGCCACCACCGGTGTTGCCAAAGCCTCCGAAGCCCCCTTGGGGTTGTCCGAACATGGTTCACAGAGATGAGCGGTTTCTAGGCCTCAGCAGCAACTATGGCCTCATGGACTCGATGGAAGACGATGGATAGTTGATAGTCTGGGTAATAGCATGTCATAGCCATTATGCAAGCAATTACAGTGGGCTCTGGAGCTTCTTCAGTTTTACTTGCTGGGCAGCCACCTTCCCGGCTTCCTCTCTCGGCCTACCTGTCTGAAACTACAACTGCAAACAGTCCCGCAAAGTCAGAAATGAAATGAAATAAATGTTCGACCTGCGAAAGCCCTACTCTCTCTCTCTCTCTCTCTCTCTCTCTGAAATTCGTGAGATCACATCTTTGATGGGCAAATCATTTACAGCTTATGGATGTTCCATGATGTTCCATTGCCAAGGTCAGATTACCCGTAGGCGCGGCCCGTAGGGCATGAGTTCTGAGTTCGTGGCAAAGGCTCGATCTGCTTCGCGATCGTAGCCCTGGGTGGCCCTTCGGCCACCCTACAAATGCCAAGTTGTGCAGCACAGTGGTTCGGGAAAAAGCAGCTTGAACCGAAACTGTGATGGGAGCGGGAGACGATGCTACCAGACAACTACCTGATTTTGTTTGCCATTTCAAGTTGCGTTTCAAGTTTAAATTATGTCAAATGGTGGAAAAAGGAATGTTGAAAGCGTTACAAAGAGAGCACAGTATGTAGTAGAACACTCCACACAGCTCCTTCATGGAAACTGCACATCATTTATCTTGAACGCTAGAGGTTGGAATCTAGGTTGATGTGTTGCAAGGGGCAACTTTTACACTGCGTCGTCGTGCAGCACGCGCCCCGAGAACTTGCTGGCGATAGCTTGGCAAACCCCAATGAAGCAAACTAGCCAACAGCAGCGATCCTATGTCCTAGGTGCCACCCGCATCAAAGTTTGCGAACTATGCGCACTTCCACCCCAAGCACAGCTTATCTCAACAGCTCCTTGGAAGATGAGACTACACGCAAACTATGTGGAAGCGCATGAGTTCCACCCACAGTTACCTGGTCGTTCTTTGCAACCCAGGGCTGCTCTAAACCAGTTGGAACCTTGACCCTTGAGCCTTTGCCATCATTCTTCATTCATCCCTCACTCCGGAACTGCTGGAAGAGGGCTGCAGATTCATGTGGCGAAGAGGCACTCTTGAATCCCAAGCACCCGAGATACGCGAGGCAAAGTATCATAGAAGAAGAACAAGTGGATCACGAAAAGCAGCAAGAAGAGCAGTGGGAACAGCGAGTGCAAATGAAAGTGGCTGGCATGCTGCTGCTTGATCACCTGCCCCAGTTGTCGTCGCAAATCCTCCACTTCTTGCTGCTTAAAGTCTAGCATGCTCTGCTTCACATTGACTTGCAGCTGCTTCACCTTGGCCTGGCCAGGGAAAAGTGCCCAGAAACCTGTTTCCAGCTTGCCGAACCTTACCCCTAGAATCCCAACTCAATGTTCCTGTCCATATTTCCTTCCTGCTCCTACACATCAAGGGTGGCTGTCGAGCTTCCCCCGCGCCTCTTCCTCAAGCCGACTTGTGTGATCTGTCAGCTCCTTGATCCGCTGATGCATTGCTCCCTTCTCCTTTTCTCTCTCGATGAGCATCGACCGGACGTGCTCCATTTCGGCCTTCCACTCCTAGCATTGCTAGCATCCACTCTCATCAGTTACGGAAGTGTGCGTACGATGGCACATACATGCATGCCTGTGTGTGTATGCGTGCTTTCCTCCAAACAGCTGCATAATGTGCAGCATTTGCACGCGTACATGCATCTGTCTGTCAATACAATGGGTACGATTACATAACCCCACTTAACCCACTTACATCTCTCTTTTGCCTATCCATTAAACATACATGGATCCGATACGCAAACAAATATTTTACAGTTGACAGTGACACATCTACGTCTCTTTTAATGCTGCCACTTTGTCAAACTCATGTATGCCCATATGAAGGGCCAATCATTGATGCTATCGCTTTGCTTTACGTTTCTTTTAAAAGATTCTTCCGACACGCCCCTGCTTCCGGATGGGCAAGTTGCCTGCATCAAGAGCAGTTCTCGAGCCAAGCAGTGGGAACTATGAAGAGGTCGCTCGTCCCAACGTCCAGTCCAGTAGCAGCCGGGATGAACGCAGCGGACTTGCAGCTCATTGAGCAAAGAGCTCACAACCAGATTTGGCCTCGGGCACTCAACGCAGCTGCGGACCGTGTTTGTCGGTGCAAATTCTTCACTGGGTTGTCACTTCATGTCCAAGGGGCTGCAAGTCTTTGGTCATGGGTGCTCTGCATGTGGGACATACTGGCTCGCAGGTGAGAACAGCACGCTCAATGCAACTGCGGCAAAAAACCTCGGTAAGCAACATGTATCTGGTGATCCTTGACAGGACACTTCGGATAGCCTTGATGGCCACGTGCCAAAAGCAAAACTATTCCGGCAGAAGTTTGCATTCTACCGAGCCTGCTGACAAGAACTGCAGGAAACAGGCTCTGCAAACCTCAGTGTAACATTGCAGCCATAGGACCATAGAAATGCACGGAAAACAATAATGCAACTGAAGACTAACCGACGAAACTGAAAACTCAACAACAAAGGTATCTGACCAACCTGTGATGAATGCTAGCAACACATCAGTGCAAATAGGGCATCGAAGAGTGGGAGAAACTGCATCCGGACGAGCAAGCTCATGGTCCTCTAAACCCATCCTTGGTTGCCAGCACAAGGCAAAGGCTAGCAGCAGGTGTTCCGCGCCCAAACTGCCGAAGAACTTTTCAATTCATTCAGAGCAGACAAAGCGACTTCAACCCTATGTTGCCTGATCGTTGCAGCTACTTGGTACGCCGACACAATTGGAATCCCCCAGAAGTGATCAAAGCATTGCTGTTTTGAGCGTGTGTTCTGCCTTGTTGAGCTTAATCTGCGATGTATTGCTCTTTCTCTGAGTCTGGAATGTTCGTGGGTCCATTGAATTTAAGACTTTGAAAGCCATCTTTGATCATGTTTGCGTTCTCCCAGCCTTTGGTCAGGCAAAATACGCGTCAGCAGTGGAAGATTGCAGAAACGACTTCCACGGATGAATGACCAGAAGCAATGCCACGGCAGCATTCAACAACTAAAACAAACAACGAAGGAGTCCCACTTCAGTGCAAGCTCGTGGTTTTCCGACCGCTGCCGCACGAATGTCCACAAGTTTCGAACTTCGAGCGTGCCACAAATCTAGACAGTGTCTCATGGCCTTGTAGCAGAACTTACGAATCAACTCCCAATGTCCCAGCTGTGCTTCCGGCTATCATGGAGAGAATCACAGAATATCACAGAATCTATCAGTCTATCTATCAGTCTATCAGAGTCTATCAATTCAATTCATACCACACAAGTCTCCACCGTCTCCACCAGAGACAGCAACAATGGAAGCCACCTTGCTGATCGTCTGAATCGTCTGAGCTATGCACCGTTGCAAGGCTCTGGTGACTCTGGTAGCTTCGTGAGGAAGCACTGAATGCACTGAGGATCTTGCCTTGCAGTGCGGCAGTGCAAAGGCAAGTACCGCAAGTACTACCTTACTACGTCTAGTAACTTCCTAATTTCAATGGGAATTTCAGGATCCTAAAATAGAGGTACTCTACCATATAAAGCCATATTTTGGGGTATATCCCCTTACATAGCCCTTACATAGGCCTTATACAGTATATATGGTAGGTACCTCCATTTTAGGTTCCTGAAATGGCCATTGATAATTGGAGGCCCCCAGTTTCTGCTTCTACCAAGCTGAGTTCTTGCTTGCGCCTTTAGGATCCTTTGGGTGTCAAAATTACCTGGTGCCCATAATCATGATGTGGTAGTTTTTGCCGTGCCATAACCACCTTTGTTTCTTCGCCGCAGCTTTGAGGCCTCTGTTTGTCGATGGTTTCCATCGTCGGTGAAAAATCCAAACACCTGAGCGATTCAGAAGCCACCTTGAAACAAAGCCTTCCATACAGCGACATCGGCAGCTAATTACTCAGCCCATCAGGGTGATTCAGGATGCACAAGCACTTGAAAGGATTGTATGCTTGGAGCCAGATGCTCAACCTGGCCGTTACACCTACATGACCCAAATAGCTTCACAAGCGTCAGCAAGCAATTCTGAGACAGTGACTGATGTTCTGATGTTGTCAAAGAAACTCACTATGGCCTCCCCGCCATCGTAGCCACTGTCCGTGCTGTCGAGGTAACTGCAACCGGGGTGATGCCAAACAAGCGAACTTTAGGTTGAAATCGCCAGTGGAACAATCTGAATGTGGGTCAGTGTTTCACGCGGCAACATTTAAGCATACCTTCTTGTCTTGTCTTCATGTCTATCTTAGATATCTTAGTGTCTTAGCGCTAAGGGGACAATTGGTAGACCAATTTATCTTGAGAAAAGAGATTTCGGATGGTTTATGCAAGCCATTTCCATCATGTCTATTCATTTCTGGAAATAAACTGGTTCACTTTACAGCAGATATTCGCCTACCCAATGTGAGAATATGCTGGGCCCACTGCAACCGCGGCCGGGTGAGGTGCGGGCTCCAACGTATCGGCCCCCGTGGCTGCCAACGTGTTGATCCACGGGGGAAGGCGCGCAACACCTGCATAGCATGGCATGGCATGTGCCATGATCCCTGGCTCTTATCCGAAAAAGAATTTGTGAGTCCTTGGGCCCTTGGGGGTCCTCTTCCAAGCTATGGAAGGAAGAAAAGTGATGAACGTAGTGCAAATGCCAGAAACATCCAGAAACTACCAATCAGCTGAGTTTTCGTTGCAAAGCGGATTTGGCTGCACATTTTGAGATCTGCTCAACAACGACAATACACGGACATTGCCCTGTGCAGCTCTGTCCGGCTGAAAATTAGCCTGCACTTGCCCATTCTGGGCCGGCGGCGAAAAAAGGAACACTGTACATAGTGTGTAGCGACTCTAATCGGACAACACCTTCCGCAAGGGAATGGCAACAGAATCCAAAAACCAACAAGAGTGGCTGGTGGATGAGATTCATTTTGTATCTCTGTATCTCGGGCACGCATCACATTGGCCAACATATGCCAGCATCCTTGCAAAAGGGATCTGCCACTGGGCAGGTTCCTGCCAAGCTGAAATCTGTCGCATCAGCTTTGTGCCAGGTACAGCGCCAACCTTCAAACTCCAAATGGTCCGCATGTTCACAGCCGTAGCCGATCTTAGCCGCTGGTCATCTGAAATGGGCCGGCCAAGCCGAGATTAGGCAAACGCCCATCCTGCAAGTGCATCAAGCTTCGTTGCTAAAATCAAACATCGACAGTTCCGAGCAAGTGTGTGTGTGTGTGCCTGTGCGTGTGCGTGAGTGTGGTGCCTTCAAATGGTTTCACAAGACAACCTCATTCAGTCTTGCAGATTGCAGGACTGATTTTCTCGGTTATTGCTGTTGGTTCTCACTTCATCCGAGTCCTCAGTCTTTGCAAGTTTTCGCCACGGCTGAGCACCATTGCTGTCGAGGTACTCCTGCACCACGAAGAACTCCCCAGAATAAAAAACAAAAAGTGCATGCCTGCGTCACAGCCATTCAGCGCAGAGTGTTTGTCAACGTCCTGATAAATCCATCTCCTGACCAACGAGTACAGCGGAGTTGGGTTCTTCTCCTGAGAGCCACCGTGTCAACTCAATCAACACCAAAGGCATGCAAGCACACGAGGATGAATTGCACAGCGGCACAGCGTTCCTCACAAAGAGAGCTGTACTCGGTGACTTCGCTCATGGGACAGAATTTCACCACCTGACAAAATCACAAGATATGTCATATGTTCAAATTTTGATCAGCCTGGCACTCAATCCATGCAATGCAGCACAGTTGATAGTATGATAGCGACTCTGGTCTTCTCGTTTTCTCTCTGTGCTCAGTCGTTTGCCGTCGTTTGCTGGCACCTCACCCTGCGACAAGTGCAACAGGTGGCTGGCCCATCCTTCCAGGTGATCGAAGATATGTGTGCCTCAGCATGAGAGCAACGGATTCATCTCTTTGAAACAGCACAACGATTCAGGAATGGACAGGCTGCACTAGTGCTTGCATAGTCTTGCATGGTTCAAGGGGTTTCTGGATGTTGGTCCAAAACCTGCTGTGCATCACTCAGATGGAAGGCCCAGGAACAGTAAAAAATGGTCGCTCCCCTGGTCTCGGTCTCTGCGCGGAGAAAATTCAGAATGCCCTCACGAGCAAACAAATCCAAGTCGGAGGTGATCTCATCCATCAAATACACCTGAAGCACAGGAAGCCCTGTTTTCAGATTTCACTTCTTCCGCGCCAGGCATGGATGCTTTGAACATATTTGATTGAAATATAGTTTGCTATTATGTGTATATATATATGCGTATATATTATATATACATATACATATACATATACATATACATATACATATATACATATATACATATACATATACATATACATATATATATATATACATATACATATACATATACATATTCATATACATATACACATACATATACATATACATATACATTTACATATACATATACATATACATAAACATATACATATACATACACATACATATATATATATATATTCTACAGGTATATTATATATCATGCCAATCACAAATGTCAACCCCGGATTAATAAACATTGTTTATTAAAGTTTATTATATAATTAGAGGGGGTAGTCCTCCAATAGTCATAATCTGATACTTAAATGGTACCCTCCCAATTAAACAGCCTATAGGGTTTATTAATCCAGGGTTGACATTACACACATAAGTCAGTCGCTCTTGTGGCAAAATTAGGCAGCGGCTGATCGAGGAGTAGCCAGGCACTCAAGGAGTTGGCAACGGCGTCTCATTCCTCACATGCTCATGGCACATCTAGGAGACGATCCAACTGAATTGTTCGCTCGGGTTAGATTACCGTTTCATGACAGTCATATAGCAGTTGGTTGTCAAAAAAAAACCGACTGTGATCTACTCAGGCAGTTGCCGTCTGAGACTTCATTGATCTTCCACTCCATGTCCACCTGAGTCTGGTGCACATGGCTGATGCTTCAAGTTACTCCAAAAAGCAGTGTCTGGTGGACGGCCCCACCTGTAGCACCTTGGCCAAGTGTTGGGCACGAGGCGTCTTGGCCACATCTCCAATCAGTGCTCCAATGGAAAGATTCCTCGGAATCTCCCAGAATGAAACGACCAAAACGACGACACCTGCTGTGGCCACGGCGCTATAACATGAGGAAAATTTGCGCTGGCAAACCCCAGTGCTGCAAAGGATGCTACTACTGGATACAGGAATTAGTCACAACAAACTTTGATAGCTTTGACTGGCGCGTGAGTCGTGCAGTTCTAGCTTGAGATTTTGTGCGTTTGAGCCATTATATATGGAATCAGACCTGGTCAGAGCATTATCCAGTAGGTCTTCACTCAACAATTTGCACAGCAGAATCACGAGATGCACGGAGGTGCTGCTTGGTTTAGTTGTTCAATTCTGAAGGGTCAAGCTACAGTCCCATAATTCATGCAAACTGAGAAGCATAAAAAATTTTGTCCGCCACCAGTCACCACCTCAGCATGTTGAGATGAATGCCAGCATGCCCCATAATACTTCAGCCACCAAGCACACAAACAAACATGTCCCAATCAGTGTCACACAGCACTTAGAACATAAGTCCTTGGATATCAAGAAATATCATGGGCTAACATCAGCATCAATACAGTATCAATACAGTATCGATACAGTATCGATACAGTATCAATATGTGTTAATCCTGCTAACATATGTTAATCATGTGAAAATCCAAGGCACAGTACATGATGTGCTTCGAAACGCCTGGGTCGTGAAAGCAATCCTTCCGCATGACAGTGGCGTGGCCTCTAGGGATCATCCGCTTTCCGCCTCAGGACATGGCCCAAAACATCCATGTAATGTGGTTAAAACAATCATAAACCATCCCCAAAAGCACCATCAATGGGTGGTATATGGTGGTATAAACCATCAAACATGGGGTGGTTTATGATTTTTTGACCGCGTTATTCTGTGATGTCCCGTGATATTTTATGATATTCCATGATGAAATCTCCAATGAAGAGACTGCCAGTGCTTCAAGCGTACCCAAGATCGATAGCAAGGTCGATTTGCCGGCACCGTTCGCGCCAACAACCAGGATTCGTGCACCACGGCCGAAGTCGAAGGACACATTCTTCAATTGAGGGCTGCCACCGGCCTTGCTTGCCACAACAAGACCAAAACCGCCTTGTATAAATATATGCATACCGGATAAAGAAATAAAGCACATACTAATTACAAATCTAATTATACTACACGTTTAAAATATGTCAAAGTTCTCTGTCCCATCAGGATCCCAGAATCCAAGGGGGGAAAGAAATATCAACTCGGCCGGGCAACATAGCTATACGTCAGATTGCTAGTTTGCAAGACCGGTCCATCAACTGCTTCCACTTGCGGACCGGGTGGGGAAGCTTCCTTCATGGTTCGGTGCTTCGGACTTTTTTGCAGGATCTGATTTGAAAATAACTTGGAAGGTTCCAAAGCCTTGCTGGAACTGCATGGCCAAGCTGGTAGAAAGAGTTCCCGCTACAAACATTGACTGAAATAGCATGATTATATATATATATGCATAAACCCGGAAAAATCAGCACCCGTGAATATCGTGAATATATCAATGAAGAGTGATCCTTCATCTGTTTCAGAGAAGTCCTCCTCCTCGCTGGCCGCTTTGCCATATGTCTGAAGTATCCATTGCTTCATCAGCGCGTACAACGGGCAGCGAGTGCTCTTGGCTAGCTCATGATACTCGTGCAAGTCCTGAAAGCCGCGGAAACTGTGCACACACGCAAAATCCCCTCTGGATACTAGCAGCTCCTGTGACCTGAGGGTCACAAATCCGTCATGTTTTGCATGGATTGGTTCTCTGGATGTTTTTTCTACAGTGGGGATTTGCCGCTTGGATGTCAGTGTGCTTGAATGCGAAGAAGCAGTTCATCTGCAGTTGCTAAGGCACTTCCATCCGGCAGCATCTTTGCACCTTCCCAGCTGAAAAAAAGATCAAGTGGGTCGCCCACTCTGCAAGGTGATCAAAAATATGAGTCGCGTAAAAGATCGTCCTCAGATCAAATACAAATGAAGGAGAATACTGCAAATGTCATGACATACAGTCTGTGGATTGATACTACAAGCCACAATCAGAAATCCAATTTCTCTGTCCCTCACGGCAGGAATGGCATGGAGGTACAGAAGGTCCACCAAACGGCAAGCTGGTTTTTTCCCCATCGGACTGTGCACAGAGATGCACGGCGGTAGCTACTATTTCAGGCATGCGTTTTGTGCCCCACACAACATCCCGCAACATGTTTGCAGCCTTGCGGCGCACCCTTCTCTTCAGATTCTCGCCGCAAGAAACGCAGCAGGCCCTCTCTGGCATAGAGATCCAAATCCTGCTTTGAACCGGTAACAGGGCCCATGCCAAAAATACTCAGAAGAACCCGTTCAACGGGAGGATCGGTTACAATTTCTGGAGTATCTGGACCTCACATTTCCTCATGGGAAAACCCAATGTGCCAGTCACAGGGCACACAGAAAGCTTCTGTCCGTGGTGATTTCATCAAGGATGTAGACCTCAGTAGGTTGACCTGTTCACTGTTTGAATGAGGTTGTTGGATCAAGTGAAACTAGAATACTTTTTTCTGTTCTGCAGTCTAGAAAAATATAGAATCTCGACTTCAGGAAACTGTGAGAATCGCTCCAAGTATGGCGTTTTCACTGAATCAGCGTTGTACTCTTTGTGTTTGCTGCCACCCGACCTTCTTTTCTTCAGCCAGGCACTCAAGCAGCTGACACCTGCACAGGGTGATCGGCAAGGGCAAGCGTGTCTCACTCTTGACGGGACCAGCGATTGCATCGAATTCCCCGCCTACGTCTCTGACCATCACTGATGGCGTTGATATGCCATGATGTGTTGATCTGCCTCATGCGGTGGATCGAAGCCTGCAATGGATCAAAAATTGAGTACCTGTATTTACATATATATATATATATCTGTGTGTGTGTGCCATATATCATTATATATATACACACACATGTGTGTGTGTGTGTGATATGATATGTGTGTGTGTGGATATGGGTTGATATGGAATGGTCAAGACCAGAAAAACACCAACATCGTTTTTCCGGGCCCAACAAGGCGACCGCGTTCACACCTGTGGCAAAAAACCAAGGAACATGATGTCAATCAGCTCCTGCACCCTGGGCGTTTCCAGCATCTTCTCCCCGATGAGTTCTGCAACGGTGATGTTGAAGAAGAAGTCAGTCCGCCACCAATCTCCACCTAAAAGGAATGCACCCTCAGGTAATCAAGCGTGGTAATGGGAAATTCCCCATGGACGAAGTTGTAATGGGAAAATATGGGAAAATCATCTATAAATGGCGGATTTTCCATTGCCAGCGGAGGTAGGCACCCCATTGAAACCAACATCATGTTTGGTCTAAATATGTCTAAAATATCTAGATCTTCTGCCAGGAAAACCACGAGAAACACAGGTGTCACCCATGATGTCCTGAAATTGGGCAAAATGTTTGGGGTCCACTTTGGCATACCATGTGCCATCAACATCTCAGCCCTGGGCAGTACATGCGTTGCGAATTCAGCGTCGAATCATGGAAAACAGCCTTGCCAAGGATCTTGCAATCCTCGGTGGCATCAACTTGCGTGGCAAGTGGGACGACTTACAGATCTGACATCGTCTGCTCTAATGTTTGGAAGAAGATACCACTGATTCTCAGGATGCAGCATTTCTTGGCACCATCTTCTTCCCACCCATGATGGAGAGGAGCGTAGACTTCCCAGCCCCGTTTCCTGCACATGCATGCACATGCTACAAATACCTCTCAGTGTCAGCGACTCTTTTGGCTTTCAAAACTGCGTGCTGCTGTATGCAGCTTGCGGAAAAAAAGCGCCCATGCCAACAGTGTGCGAAAGTACCAAAAGGCACGTGAAACATCCTGAAACCCACTCCAGGTGTCCTGAAGCCCAGAATAGAAACCACTCCGACCCTCCTCCCTGAGCTTCAGAAACACGAACCACTACCATTACAATCATTACCGATGTTCAGGGTGTGGACCCAGGCCTCCAACCACCAGAACTCGGCATCCTTGTCCAAAGCTGCAACAAACATCTATCAGTTTCCTTAGTCATAGTCGTTTTCAAAATTCATAGAATTACTGTATGTGATGCGTTCGCACGCGATCCGGCAACACGTAGGGATGGATCAAAACCGATGGGATCATCCGAATGGATGAATACCCATGCCATTTAGATCAATTTAGATCCATTTAGCTATTTGCTCATATTTACCCGCCATTTCGTTGTGAAAACACCGGTGTGAACAGGCCCATACCCATGTGGACGTACATGGACATATCGTCCAGGAGCCGCATCATTGCGCACCAAGATTCGGTTCACTCAGTGCCCGATCGTGGATCGTGGCGCCACCTCCATAGCCTTGCGCGTTCCGTGCGTTCCGTCTGAGTCGCTGGGGTACCGTCTATGGAAGAGCCTGGCATCCTGGTGACCAAAACAGCTGACTGGTGGTGTTTTTTTCCTAAAAGAAATCATGTTTGGACTGCCCATCTCCATCTCTCGGGTTGTAACCCCATCTGAACTTAAGTGGTAGATCATTCTTTATGGCATTTACATGCTTTTACAACCCTATCAAGAGCACACCCCAACACCAGGCTTCCCCTTATTGGGACTTTTGGCACCTTCACCTTCACCCACAAAATCTGGGACACCAACGAAACGGAAGATTCAGAAGCTAACGTAGAAGTAGAATGATGCTGTCTTTTTGCGAGCTGACAAGCAGCAGTAGGTCAGCTTGTCACACTGCAAGGCCGCCAGGTCCTTGCAGCGGCAAAATGTTAAGGTGGAAATGTTGGTGGTTTGTCAGTGCGCTTTCAAGGGAACAACTCCACCAAACCACAGATCTCGAATGATCTCCACTGATCTCAAATGACTCTAATGCTTTCCTGCCTTGGGCTCTTTGGCTGAAATATCTACAATGGTCTCACCATTAACGTAGCCCATAGCACCTCTGTCGCTCAGCACAATCAGAACGTACGAGTTGCGTGTCTGAATGGTACTCATGTCCCACAGAGACTGATGCAAACTGGGAGGAAATCGCACGAGAAATCCAAGCTGATTCGATGATTCAAGCGCGCTTTTTCTCTGGGCTGCGGGCCAATCTTTGCCGCAGGGCTGAGGGCAGTTGAACTTGAGCAACAAAAATTGTCCAACGCAAGGAGGACATCACATGGTGTCACTTTGTGGCAGTGAATTTCCAGTAACGTATCCTCTTTAGGCAGACTGCAGAGGCAAGGTCCTACGGAACAAACATAAACTCTCCACTGTTTGCAACTCCTCACGCCCCAACGCAAAACACACCAGCCTAAACGGGCACAGAACCTGGAATGCAGTGTCCGTGTTCCAAAGGAAAAACTGGGCCAAAGAATAATATGATAGCAGCAGAATGTGGGTATCGCCTGGCTCTGCTTTGAGATTTCTGTGCAAGCTCTAGTGGCAATAAAACGATTGGGTTGAGAATTACAAGAGCCATGTCGTAAGGCAAGTTGAAATCTTATTCCATGCAACAATCGCAGTCGCAAGGTAAAAACGTGCACACCCGAAATCGCGAAACAGTGTAACTTCTCAGAAGTCTGGTGACATGTTGTGTTCTGTGACATGATGCAGTAGGTGTCCGAGGCTCCAACACTTCTGAAAAGTGGTGGCAGTTCTTCGTCAGAATCTCAAAGCGCATTGAAGCCGGACAAAGAGCCATGAAGTTGAACCAGCAAACCACCTCACAAATGCCATGACAACCTGCAAGGATTGTGCCAAAGCTTTGCACAACTTGACGCATGGGGCGGCTGCTTCACTACTAGCCCAGAATTTGAGGCAGGGGCATGGTAATCTCTGCCTCTCCAATCGCGCTTTAAGTCCTTGTGCACTGCAAGATGGGGAATTCTTTCCGTTCAGTGAAGTGCAGGAGAGACTAGTGTTCAGTGAAGCTCAGGATTCCACTTCCAAAATCTTGCCGACTTCTCTGGGTGAAAACCTCGTGTAGCCTGAGCCGAATGGGATGTCATGGGCATGAACTGGCAGGATGCATTGGGATGCATTGGGAGCATGCACATCCGCCGCCAGGGTCCAGGCCCATAGACAGAGTTTCTCGGAAGGTGTGGTCTGCATTCTTCGCTGGTTCGTGGCTGATGATGCCAGACCTCACTCCAAGCACACATCTGATTCAGATATTGGGCCATCTCCATTTAGAGTTCTCCTTCCTTTCCTGCTACAGCGGCTTTGGCCGACACGTGTTGTCAAAGGTCATGCCATAACTCCACTCTTTGCCATACACCTGCTAACATGATGTGCTTATATCTGCCGCAGACACGGCTGATCAAATCGGGCGACACATGGCTCGGGATATGTGCTGTCATGACCACAGACATCGAAGCTGAACTACAGTCAGGGGAAAGGCCATTGAGCGTCGCATCTTCTAGGCTGCAAGTCATGCTCTCCAATGATTTTGGCCTCCACTCCAGTATGGAAGGCCCCATAGTTTTTGGTAAGTTGGTTGTGGAAGCCTGAGGTTCGTGGTGTCGTGATGCAGCCATGCTACAGTGACCAATGTGATTTTGCAATAGGCCGGCGCAAAATTTCCTTCAGAAACTACCGATTCAGTTCACTGTTTCACAATATGTCTGAGAAAATTATGTTCGCCGTGCCGTCCATTCACTATTCTGCCAAAGTTCGAGTCAGCATCGTCCTGAGTTGTGCAGGAACTGTCCGGCCGCCATTCTTCGACATCAAGTTTGCAGCCTCGTGTCAACTTCTGAAACTGCTGCTTATCTGAGACTGTGACTGTCCCAAATCGTACACCCTCACCTGGCCGCAGAGAAAAGAATCCAGTTGAAAGTGGAGAAATCTTCATTCATGGATGCATCCTGAAATAGGCAAGTCTCTTGATTGCTGTCAAGTGGCAAACACTACAGTATGAACAACGTTCTCCAACCTTCGCTAGTCTCATGCAGGTCTCTTTGCCCAACAAACTTGAGACTCCCGCCAACACTCTTTCCCGGTACACTTTGCGAGCTGGAAGCCTGAGGTGAAACAGGTCAATCAAGAAACTCAGTCAAAAACCACCCAAAAAAAAACAGAGAAATACCAAACAGGGCAGCCATAGACTTTCAGAAACTGAGGTGTAACCGGTGTAACCCTCCCGCTTAAGGACGTCACCGAGATGGCGCGCTCTGCGTAGCAACCTGGGCAGAGCGTCTGCAATGAGACCAGTGCCGCCGAAGGCCTGGCTTGTTCAGAACTGCCAAGTCGCATCTCTGTCATTGCTGGTCACCAGAAAAGGATCGGTTCCACTGGAATCAGCGCCTTGGGTGAGACTTCACCAAATAAAGGCACACTCAGCAACGTCTCAGCTCAAAATCATTGTGTCTGCACAAGTTTGCAGCTCCAATTTCCGAACCAGAAGCTGACCCCATGTCTGCCCATGCACAATCTTGCACCAGCGTGTTCATGTCCCAGCCTAGCCTCGGCCGTCTCTGCCAACCTGCGATGCTTCAAGTCAGCAGACAAGGCTGACCAATAGAAGATCTGCATTGGCAAGCTAGCTTGCGAACCCTGTGCACAAAACGGGGGCGCCTTTTTGGACATTTGCACATTGAGTTGCACAAGTTCCGGTCATTTGCAAATTGAATCCCAACCATCAAGTTGGATTGAGAAATCGCTATGTGAGTCTATTAGTTGCATAAAAAACAAGGCATGCACGTCGGCACTTGAAGAAGGCCAATTATCTGCAGCTCGCTTGTCGGGTGGAGACAAATGATGCTAAACGCCCATCCTGTGCCGGCCGAAAGTCTGGACTAAACTCATGCCAAGATCAAGTTCTGAAACAGCATGGCATGGGTCAAACTTGTCGTTTGATTCTAGATTCTAAATCTAAATGATTCAAAACCGAGGTGCTGGGAAAAGCTGATCTGGGGAGAGTTGACGATCACCGATGCAACCGGCCATTTTGCTCAGCAAACCTTCAAACTTTCCGAGAAAATTCTCCTCAGGAATTGCTTCAGGGCATTCACATGACGAGGAAAAACTTTCAAGACGCTCCCTACGAACAGGATGAAGCGCGCAAGACCGACTTTGCTGGAGCAACCGCAAGCGAGACACATGAAGTTTGATCAGGTCCGGCGCGAAAATCTGCTTGCATCCGTGAGGATCCAATGCTAGGAGCACATCCTGTCAACGATCAGGAGCCAACTGACTCAACTGACCTAAGGAGCTCACAGGCTCACAGCAGATTCAGTCCTTTGGGTCCACCGCTTTCAAGTCGACCCCAGCAGCCATCAAGGCTCCTGCAAGTTCTTCTGCAGATAAAGCCTGACACATGGAAGGTCAACATTGTGATGTCTTTCAGACGGGGCCAAGGATCCAAGACAAAAAATGGCTTTGGGAGTCTGATGTGTTTTGTCCGATGAAGAGTGCAAGGCATGCATAGCTAGCAGCTGGCTGAACAACTTACAGCCTTTTTCAAAAACGGACGCCTGAGTTGGCCTGCGGAGTGCAAAGTCCAGGACCTACACTGCGGCAAGATGGCATCATGCCAAACCCCTCTGTATCCCATGGAAAAACAACAGGGAGTGGACCAAAGCATTGGACAAGGTGCTAGCTTCATCTCAATGCCCGATAGCATGCAGGCTCCGCATAAGGCATCCAGGTGAGTTTGCACCAAACCCCGAGAAGCTCTCAGAATGCCAAGCAGCCTTAGCAAACAGCTACTGCGAAGACTGAAACCTCCATCATTGGGAGAACATTTCCAGTGCTTTCGGGTGCCTTTGCCACGAAGCCTCAAATTCCTGTCAAACCCAACTGCACCGAACTGTCTTCACCCAACCGTTGATGGAATTCTGGATGCGATCCAATTTGAGGTGATAAATGCGACATGAAATAAATGTGAATTGGCATGAATGTCGTAATGCAAAAATACCAGCAAACCCAGAGCAAATGTCAGCTCAGATGCATGCGATAAGTCAGCGGAGGTGGCTCAGCTTGCAAGCCATAGCTGCTCAATGCAACAGAAATGGACTCCTCACTCGGCAAAGCAGAAACTGCCAACTTCTGCTTGCACTCGAGGGAAAATTCTGCGTGCAGTCTAGTCTAGAGAAAAAACAATCATATAATCATATATATTATATACTGTAATATATATTATAACTGAACGCTGGAATATAGACCAGTCCTGCCACCGTAGCAAAGACCCAGCAATGTGGGACGGCAATCGCAAATCTGACAGTAGCTCCTCTAAACCTGACGGTGTGGCCTTAGTTCACACAGAGAAGTGGATCAAAGACAGGCAGCAGGGGTAACCGTAATATTTATTAGGGCTGGATCCCAAACCTTTTATCTTTACTAATGGACCCCCCACCAAAAAACAATGCTTGGATGGGGTGATGATTGCATCCGGAAAAGCGTTGCCACCATCTCCGCAGCTGCCAAGTTGCTATTGCATGTTAACATGCCATTACGATGGTTGAATTATTCCAATATGTCCTAACTTTCTCTCCACTTTCTCAGCTTATTCAGATAATCATTGGGATTCAACCAACCCCCCCATTTCGGTGACCCTTGCAACAACAAGGGCTTATTGAGGAGTGGAATCCCAATCATCAACCACCAATAGGGGCTTGTTGATCACATTTAATCACCCAAAATATGGGTTATTGATGGGTATTAACATGTACATACATGTACTAACCACCAATAAGCACAGTCTGGTTAAACCATGTTAAACCTGTTAAAACCTGCCCCCTCCAGTGTCTGCCGCGAAGCCTTGCTATCTAAGGTGCACCCTCGGCGGCCCAGTGCGTCGCTCACGGCCGCCAATCGCCCAGGCTCTTGCACTGTTTGCACTGCCACAGTGGGTAGCTCAGCAAGCCTTGACTACGCACTGATCCAGGCTGTGAGATGTGTTTAATCTGTTGATGTATCTATTCATTTATCTATGTGTTTAATTCATTTATATAATTGTTTGTTTATGTTTATTTAACTTTTTCCACGTGTCTAAGAATGATTTGTTTGCTTGCGTGCTTGTTTGTTTGCTTGTTTGTTTGTCGATTCGACTATCTGTTTCAATTAGAGACAGGTGCATCAATAGGTTGGGTCATACCTTCAGCAGACTTAGATGCGGAAACAACATGTTTGCTGGTCTTGCTGGGATACAGCCAAACTGAAGCAAGGTGGGGCATCTAGACAGACTCATTCGTTAGATCGTGGAGGCCTCTCAGCCTCAGCTAATCTTGATGACCTGCGCTACAAGAGCATAGCCGCATAGCATTCGATTCCACATAATGACACACCGTGACATACCTTCCTGCTACTCGAGCCACTCTAGAACAGCCCTTGCATCCTGGCAAATGGCATCCAGCTGCATAGCAGCCTGCGAAAGAAAGGTGCTAAATGCTTTCAGATTCATATCATTCCCGTCATTCCAGCACGCAAACGCCGCATTGATCTGAGGTCCATTTTCAGTAGGATGTGAATGACGGGGATGTTCTGTTGTAGATGTACTTGGCTGGATCTGAAAAATTATCCTTGATTTACATCTGTGGTTTGGTCTGTGACGCTCCACTTCGCCTCAGGCATTCGCTGAACTCGCAGATCGTGCACACGCGCAATGTAACGACGGAAGTCTCGATAGCTTACAGCTCCTGGCCGCACATCAGAAAGGATTCAATTAACAATCAGTTCAGTTTCGTTTGTTTCTGTGGCCGATCATGATACGTCGCAGCAACTTCTGTCCGCTGTATCCCATAGCATCTTGCCATATCATTTGCTGTGCCAGCCTAAGTCATGCTGGTCGCAAAAGCTATAGGTGGCAAATGCTGCATCTTTGCCTGCAGCGATGGGAAAGCAGGGGAATCTCCTTGAGTGCTACCCTCCGGCAATCTGACCCCAGATCTCAAATTGTCATGGGGAAATCATTTACAAGCGTGGGATTTTGCAGTATGTACCATGTTTGTTCAGTAGAGGAGCGCTAGACATCCCAATAGTCAAAGCTCAGCCCCGCCTAGACCGAGGCATCTCGAAGCAAAGGCGTGCCAAATGCCGGGCTTCAACTGACCGGTGCCTTCACGGTCCAGCATTGCAAAGAGCAAGAAGTCTGGCAAGAGAAGGCACCTCACAGAAAAGTGGTTCTGTAGGTTCAATCACATTTTCCCTCAGCCCATGCTCTTTACATCTGACTTCGCAAATGATCAAACAGCATCTCACATCCATATGTCTCTGCATCATGCTTTTCCAACAACTGGCTAGTCAGAGCTTGGGTGCCAGGAATGCAGCCCCAGTCAAACAGCCACCGTGAACTGCCATGAAAATCCCATGAATTTCCCATGCCTCTCACCAGCGGCTTGGTGGGGCATAAACAAGTCTTCCCAGCTTGGATAAGCTGGCGCTAAAGGCAGCTGCTGAGGCTGATTACTCTGCAGCCAGCACAGGAAATGCCTTGCAGAAAGTGCGCAGAAGGCCAAGACCACCGGACATCTCCACCAATCACGAGAATCTGCTCCAATTCAGCTTTTTGTAAGTGACTCGCCAGAAGGGTGCCAACCCCAAGAAAATAACGGAGATGGATACAAGAAAACAGAGATGAATGGATACCGTTTGCTATGAACTTTGTCAGGCCTCCTGAAGTCCGCCTCACTAAAGCCAGCTTGCACAGGCAAGCTGAGAACCTCCTGCACAAGAGAAAGGGAAGACCCACCCATCCACTTGTGGAAGGGGTGCCAGCTAGGAAGGCATGGATGACTTGTGATGACTTGTGCTGTGTCAAATATGTTCCATATTTCCTGAACAGTGGAGTGACCCCAACCAAATTTGTGCAAGGGATATCCTGGGTAAGAGGCAGCCCCAAGTGATGTAAAAGAGCTACAACATCTCCCATTGCGACAATGCCGTCACCTGGGCACCAATCGACATCAAGCAATCCGATCAATGCAATGTAGTTTGACCACAGCTCATAATACGCCGTGGTAAAATATGCATGTTTTATCATTTTAGAGGTTATGGTGGGGAGGGGTGGGGTGGGGTGGGGTGGGGGGCTAATAACGTCCTGTGTTTGCATTCGCACAGACG
>Ga0126342_10003596_pt1 | contig 25739 bp, 27 predicted proteins | sample Cyp1metagenome_FD_92528 | JGI IMG/M metagenome (GOLD analysis project Ga0126342, IMG submission 92528) | Coral microbial communities from Lord Howe Island, Old Settlement Bay, Australia - Cyphastrea 1 metagenome | ecosystem: Host-associated > Invertebrates > Cnidaria > Coral ... | reverse complement strand
GGCAAAAGACTGCATTTGCCCATTTTGCTTGCCTGCATTGCTGTGTATCCCTGCACCGTGGTTCTCTTTTGGGGAAGCCCCCTTTTCTGGGAATCTTTTGTTGGGAGTGGTGCCCCATCCACAAAAACATGTCTTGACTTGGGTAAAGACATCTTGCTTGTCTGTTCACGTGCATTAGAACAATCAATCCAATGTACCTTTCCCTGTGGCACTTGTGGAATGCATTGTCATGAGCGAAGTATGGCTGCAAATTCCTGGAAGCTTGACTTTGGATCCTAACTGGATGATCTGGATGTAACCGGCCTTTTTCTCGCTCTTGGCAGCTTCTTCCTCTCGTTTTCGACGTTTCTCTTCTTGTCTTTTCTGGAGTTCCTCTAGAAGACAAAAACCGGAACAACTTGACGACAGCTCCAGGGTAGGCACTCCCTCATGAAACAACATGAAACAACTTCTGAAACAACTTCTGAAACAACTGTTTGGCCAAATTTGGCCAAGTTGGCCAGAACTGTTTTCCGTGTTGCTCTTTGAGTGTCGGCCACAGCTCTTTGATTTCATGTGACTTCTTTCTTTCTTATCTGCCCTTCAGATCCCGTCAGTGATATCCGTCGTGACTTGCTGAATCCGAAGTGTCCTGAAGCCGCTGCTCGTCAATCTTCGCTTGCTTTTCAAGCCTTGATGCCCGACAAGACAACGACAAGACAAATCATGGTCTCTGTATTTCTCTGGTTTTGAGGCTGTGCAAATTTGAAGGCAAATGGAAAGGGGGTGTGGCAAAGCATCATCTGACAGTTGCACAGTCTCGTTGCTTTCCAGTGCTTACAGAATTCATCTTGCAGACAGATACATACAGATACTACATATGTTCGATTATTTTCGCTACATCATGTCCATGAAAAGTCAACTGCACTGACTGTATCGACTGCATCAAGCATTCTAAGTTCCAGCTGACGCTGTCTCTCAAGCTGCTCCTTCTCTGCCTTGCAGCAAAGCTCTCGGCAGTGAAATTGCACAAAGGCGAATTTGTCCCTCCTCCCAGCTATACTATGTGTGAAAGAAACTCTTGACCGATCATGCCTTTAGGGTATTTCTCAACATAATATGGCCACACAACGTGCATCATAAAGTGGGAGTATGTAAAAAGTGCATACGCTGTTCAAAGTTCGGGCTATACGGTCATAGTGTTGAAGTCTTGCCTCCTTCTTGCGCATTTCCTTTTCTGCCTCTTCCTCTGGTCATTCAGAATCGTTCAAACCGGTGAATGTCGGGCACTGAAAGAATGAGAATGAACAAAACAGTCAAAAAATCCTCTGCAGTATCTTCAGTCCAAAAGAAAATACTACAGTGAGGGACCCTGATTGCGTCCACTCTACTCAACACAGGTTCCTCATGGGGGTCTCAACGGCTGATGCTGGCCCCAATCGCTCTGGTCTTCCACGTCAGTCTGAACATGACATACATCTCTTTATGCAGTTCCCTGTGTCCTGTTCTTCCTGTTCCTTCTTCTTCCGAGCAACGTCCTTCAAGGGAGAAAAAATCACAACTCTTCAAATCTGCCATGCCTTGAAACCTCATTTTAAGCAGTCTAAGTGAGCCGCACGGATCCTAAACAACTCGGCACTCCGCAATATGTTGCATGTTTTCCGCCAAAACGACTCCAAAGAATGCAACAATTTACAGGTTGACATCAGCACCTCAAGGATCTCACGTTTTTTGTCTTCCACCTGCGCAGCAACATGCAGGTCAAACAGGCACATGTTCTTTGATGTGCTTCGATCTGCTTGGCTCTGTTTCACAGTTTATGGCCCCGGGTAACTTCTACGATTCAACTTCAAAACAAAGGACGATTTTAGTCTGGAGCGCTTTGAGCAGCACAATCGTTTTGACTTGATTGGAACCCACAAACCTCCTTCAACATGATCTCCTCTAAGCGCTTTCGCTCCTGTGACAGAACAGCTGTGCATGCTTCAAACACATGAAAATCAGGTCCCAGTCTGATCACTCATCAGAATATGTAAATGTATGTGTATATATATATATATATATACATATATATATATATATACATATATATATATATACATATATATATATATATACATATATATATATATATATATATATATGCATATCTATGTAAATATATAGAATTATATATATATACATGCATATACGTATAGATACATATAGGTACATCGACTGAGATTTCAAACAACCTCCCTTACTCTTGCACAGAATAATCTTTCTCATGCCTTTCGCTACATCCCCATGGCTTGCTGGCCTCCTCCACTTTTGCCCTGACCTCATGTCTTGAGGTACGGCATAAAGGCAAGATCGATTCCAGCAGAAGTCCTACAATGCCTCGATTTCCTAGCAATCCTTGGGGATTTTTTGGCTTTCTGAGTGAACATGGTGAGGAGGAAAGACTCAAAGTTGTTGGCCATCACCCTTACTCCACACACCCAACAAAAACAAAATCAAAAAAAGCACGAGAAAAAGACCCAAACACATCAAACACATTCAAACACTGTATTTTATCTTGTCTTCATTTGTCTTCCGTCTCACTTCCGTCTCACTTCCGTCTCACTTCACCCTCTTCGCAAACTTGCTGCTGAGCCTTGCCTATGCTATCCGCTATCCTATGCTGAGCTTCCCACCATCTCTTGAAATTCGTTGCTTGCCATCCTTTGTTCCAAACTCCTCTGCACTTCTGCATCGTAACGTCGATTCACCTCACACCCCGATTCAGCTTCCAGCCACACGCACTCTCGTGCGTTTGCTTCACTTGATATCCAGAATTATCCAAATATCTAACTCAATGCTGCCAAAACCTGTATTTACCAACATTTATGGACATTTACCAACATTTACATCATGTATTTACATCTTGCATTTACATCATGTACATCATGTATCATAATGCTGCAAATGTCAGCTCGGCTCTGCTGATTTGCCTCCTCTTCAATAAGTTTTTCTTCAAAGGCCTCGTGCGCCGTGCATTTCGGGCATAAAGGGACACTCGGTACACTCACTACGCCATGGCATTCCGAAGGTTCACCAATTCTTGACATTGACATTCCGACATTCCGACATTCCTAACCTGCAGAAAAGTCCGAAGGCGAACAGTAAGCAGAATCAAGCTGAAAGACATACAGCAGAAACAAAGCAAAGAGACCAAAGACACACCTTCCGTCCCTGGAATGCCACTCTTGAAAGGGAGTAAAATCGTCACAAAACGCAGTACACATCAACAATCATACACTGTAATACACTGAATATCAATGAATATCCCCGCATACAGCTTGACATACAGTACAACATGACATCAACCTGATATCGTAGCATGACAAGGCCGTGCAGCTTCATGTCAAAAAATCCCAACAGTCCCAAGGCCAGACCTTCTGTTGACGCTGTGCTTCCAGCGCGGCCTCATCCAACTCCTACAGCTTTGTGCAGTCTCTCCAGCGGATCGATGGCTTCCATTGTATCTTCATATAGCAGACTCAGTAAACATGTAATCGACTTAATACATAACGAGATGCAAGTCACGCTGCAAGTCAGAAACAAAAATATAGATACTGTCCGTTTTCTAAATCGGACACAAGTGCTGAAAATAAGAGTAGGGTAGAATTGAAATAGCACAAATTAAATGTGTGTACTGAAAAGTACTAGTGCTTGTGCTAAAAAGTGCTGATCTCTTCTCGTGACTCCTGTACCGATGGAGACCGCGAGCGGCGACTCCTAGAAGGCTTCACGAGCATCACAAGTGCAGCGCCCGCGTTCATCAGTTTTGAAAGCCCCGCAGCCAGAATAGTAAAACTCTTCAACGATTTCATGATATAACAACAGTATAACAATATTAAAATTCAAATAAATACTATAAATGCGTATACCTATACATATATGTATATATATATCAATTATAATTTGGATAATAATGATTAATACATATATAATATATGTATATATATACATATTATAGCATCACGTAGAGTATCGCTCATAATTACATGTAATATGTGTGTGTGTATCCGACCGGATCGTTCTGGAAACTGCCAGAGTGTATGGATGCATTTTGTGAAGCTGACTGTAGAAAATGGCATCTTCTCAGGAACAAGCCGTGAAGAAGAAGTCGACCTGGATCATATGCACTGAATGTTGGCGCAAGACACTTGAAATTCAAAGCAAAGACAATATATATATATATTGTATAACTGCGGCAAGAAGCATCACTGTAAGACGTAGCAGCACGGATGACCATGGCTGTTCTGCTTCCATCATGCTCGCGATGGTTTCCAGCTTGCCCAGAGTGCCTTCTTCTTTTTGCCTTCTTTTTGCCCTGAGATGACTCAGAAATACTCGGAAGAGTGTTGCAAGAACCAAGCAGTGCTGTCTGCTGTCGCAAGAACGAAATCTCCAAAGATCTCCAAAGTCAAAGTGTTTTCGTGTTTTCCCAATCAGAAATCTTCTCTTTGTGAAAAAAACCGTGGGAATTCTGCAACTTTGGGCTTTGTGAACCCCACGGCGAACGGCCTTGCGATCTCTTGACCTGGACGGTACAGTGAAAAACGTGACGTTGTGATGTTAAAGATTGTTAAAGATTGTTAAAGCCTTGAAAGCTAAGGTGTCTTCCTGTCAAGGCCACTCTTCATCACACTGTCAAAATGTTTGAAATGCTTCAAACAACCAAACCTATCTGACCTATCTGACCTATCCGATCCAAACCTGAGATTGCTCCATACATTGGGCAGAGTCGCTGCGAGTCGCTCCTCAATCATCTAGGGACCACACTTCCGACGTCGAGGCGATGACCTATGGCACTCCAGAAATCAAGCCATGACAGAGCCGCACAAAAAAAACAACGGAACCTTTCAGAACCAATTCATAGAAACATATAGAAACTAGAATTATCATAGAATCATAGAAGCTCTAGAAACTAACCCCAAGAGCATAGTGCCCTGCCATAGTCGCCATGGACAATGAAAAGTAAAATATATAGACTGTTTATGACTTTTTGTGATTTCCATGTTGTGTCGCGTCCAAGGGTTTTAACATGTTCTAACCCTTGAACTCCAGTGAGCCCTTGTGTAGCTTGTGTAGCACACATCCAGCTGAGCTGAAGTCGTTGTCGCCTAAGCTAAGGAATTTGTACGTCACTGCATTGCTTCGTTGGAAAAGAGTCTTGTGCAAGCACCCTGAAGCATCGAAACATCCTTACTCCACAGCCTGGATCTCCTGTTGCCGCGTGCCATTCTTAATGACCTCAGGCAAAGTATGCCCAGTGCATATCCCAGTGCCATTCTTTCTTGTGTGCGGACCACTTGTTATATACGTGATTATACGAGTATTTAAAGGCACCGTATTAGGTCTCTCAACACGCTCACCTGGCATATCAAAAGCCTCTGGCGCATTCTGACAGTGACTGCTACAGATATTGCTGGAGGCATCGCACAAACAGCACCCATCTCTGAGAAGCCAGCACAAACAGCACATCAGCGTCTCCAAGTCATGAAAAGCTGGAGTTGTCCCCAGGACAGTTGATCAATTAACATCAATTAACCAGACCCGAGAAAGTCGCACTGATTTTATCGTCTTGGCTGAAAAAGTGCTGTAAAGCCAAAACGGATGTGATTTGTGCAGATTTGGGCAAAGGCAAAACTACGCCTGTTTGATCTAAGTCTAGGAAACGAAAAGAATCCGTCTTCTTGGTTCTCTGAAGTCCGACATGCTGTGTTCGTACGTTTAAGGGCGGTGTCTTCTGGAATCAGCAGTTCTGACAAGAGGGCCGAGTGCATCATGATATCGAGCTATAGATTGGATGCAATGGTCCAATGCTCAATAAAAATCTCAAATCTAATGAAATATGTGCGCTTCAAGGCTTGTCTCTTTCTCGAGCTTGAACCCAGAACAATGAGCCTCAAAGTCTAGTTGAAGCTGAACCGGTTTCAACACAAAGCACAGCTGGAAGGCTATGGAAATGCATAGCTGTTGAACGGACTTCCAAGTCTTCGCGTTGAAAATATAAAATCAGGAGCCCAGGAAAAAAGGAAAAGACAGATGAAGATGTATACCATCGTACAACTCCATTGTGTTCTCCGCGCCTGATGCAGCCACATTGAGACAAGCTGCACAGTGGTGAAAAGAATTTTGACCCGAGACTCGAGTAACTGTTGTAAATCCTGAGAAAGTCACAGTCATGTATAGAACATTATAGAAGTCTGTGTCGGATTTACCGGACTTGGAAAACTACTGGGTCTGTTGCAGGAAATTAGCTCCATTCATCATCATTCATGTCCCTCGCGTGACAAATCTCATATTGATGTATATATATATATTGATACTTCAGTAGAGTTGCAGGTCTAAAGTGGAAAATCTTTCAGCACAAGACTTGGGAGAAAATTTGAAGAAAGTGCATTGACGTTCACTTGGCATCTGCTGTGAGCCACGCTGGTCTCTGGGTACGTCCAAGAGCTGCTGAGTCATGAGGCCCGAATATCTTCGGAATTTTCCTTGTCAAAATCTATCGAGTCTATCTGAGTCTATCTGAGTCTATCTGATATCCAAGAAGAGTTGAGAGTTGAGGGCTTGTGCTAGCCCTGCTAGCCCTTCAATGCATTGAACATCATTAAACTTTATGTGGCTAAGATGATCGATCAATAGAAGCACCTGCAATCACAAGCTGCGCATTCAATCTTCTTGAGTTTCAATGCCAGAAACCTCAAGAAAGTTGTTGCACTTCACATGTACCACAGAAGCTGCCACAGGTCCACCAGGGGTTCCCTAGGGCTCAATTCCCACATAACCACGCAGGATCCAGCGGTAAAACGGGGGATATCGGGGGATGCACCTTGAGTGCCTTGGTCGAGTCGATGCAAACATGGTCGCTGTCAAGAAGCCAACTACGGGATACGGCTACAATGTTGGACAAATGCTTCATCACAGCATCTCCCAGGTAGTCAAAACATCTCAAAACCAAAGACCGAACTGGCTCATAACTTGGCCTACTCACCCACAATGTTAACAGAGTGGACCAGGATGGACCAGGTATAAATGCATCAACCAAGCTTACTGGGCCAGGGCAAGGCAGCTGCCTTGCAAGGCCATCTACTGATTTTCGGATTCCTTGGCCCTGGACTTCTGAGTAAAGCTCTTGGGTCTGCTGATGCTCCCCTGAGTCAACAAGATTCAACAAGTCAAAATGCTGCGACTCAGAAGATTCACAAAAGATTCACCAGCAGTTACTAGCAGATTCGCCATTGGATTCGAGCATTGACTCGGCTCTACCTATGCTCTACATCGGTGATTTGCCGGTGCCCAGCAGTACGCCTGGCGCATCTCTCCTAGGGCCTTGCAGCAAAGTGGTGACCTCGATGTATCGATGTATCGTGACATGCGTGACATGCGGCGAGGGACAAAGGCGGCAACAGGTTGCTTAACAGCTGGCTCGACTCAACTGAAAAATGTGCATCAATGAATTATAAATGAATTATAAATGAATATGACATCAATCTACAGTACCTGTCAAGCCTTTGCACCAAAGTCTTCACCATCCAAGAGCTCGACTTTGCGAAGTGCCAGGGCGCCAGGTGTGGATAGCTGAGCAGTCAGGTCCTGACAATACAGCGTCGCTACAGCCATCACCTCTTTCTGGTCTGTTTGAATCTGTGCCTTTTCAATCCTTTTCAATCCTTTTCATAGATTCCTTGGACCTGCTACCAGCAGTTTGTGCGAGCAGTGCTTTGTTGATTCAACATGGCCTAGAGCCTAGATCCAAAGGCCAGAAGTACTCTTCAATGATTCAAGCCAACCTGCTTTGTGCCCTGTCCCACATGCAAATGCCCTTACCTGACGAGCCAACGAGAAGCCCGTGGAGCTCGCTCCTACACGTCAACAGCTTCACAGGCAACAGCTTGAGGACATCGAACAAACACCAACAAATGCTCCTATGTCAAATGTATATGTATGACATGCGTATGTAAATATATATATACAGTATATATACATTCTATTCTAAAGATAATATATTATAGTGATATTAAAATCGGATGTTGTATTTCTCTACACCGTGCTTGAAGGTGCTTGAAGGTTCTTCCAGTGATTAAAAAATGTGATGTGAACTGTGAACCTGACTCAACAAAAAAAAAAAAACACGCTTCATCAAATTGCCCTGTTGAGCTGATGGGGAACGTTAAGCCATTTGAGTGAACTTTTTTAGCATGCATGCTTGTAATGTGTTTACGATGAAAATGAGCTTTGAAAACAAACCAAGCCTTGAGGTCTTGACATCTGAGGATGTCTGTGGGGCATTCCAACGCTCTGAATTCCACTCTTCACAATTCTTCACATCACTAAAGCACCACAGCAACTTCAAACCCACATGGCATCGTCGCACCTCCTATGGTGGAGTCAAGACCACCGTGAACACCCACAAGGGGTAGAGACTGGCGCAAGGTGCAAAGAAATGCAAAGAATCTCTTAGGCAAGGTGCGGGCATCTGTAAAGCGTTCAAAGTCGTGGACTGAAACAGTGAAACTCGTTGCAATGGGTTCCAAGATGTTTTTTCTGTGTGGAGTAATCTGTGAAAGGCCAGGATGAATGTCAGTGAATGGCTAAAGAGAGAATCAATCACAACCAGTTAAAGGCTGTCCTCAAGGCCCGTGTTCAAGGCCCATCTTTTCAAACAATTGCAAATGTGTTCAAGATGTTCTTACAATGTTCTGACAATGTTCTTAAGGCATTCAAGGCATTCAAGGCCCATCAGCACGTCGAGTCCTCGAGTGGTCACACGACGATAAATCGAGTCCCGGACCATGTGGCCAAGTGATCGCCGTGATGCGGAAAGGACACGACCACTGGCCTCAGATCCAAGCAGGCCATCCAGGCTGCCTCCGAATCCTTTGGAATCCTTCGGAATCGGGTGAGAAGTGGTCTGGAAGATTGTGGGACTCTCCACTCCTAGAAGAAAACAGACAGTTGCACGACCAACTCACCTCTCCGCCATGTTGATCACAGTCTGAGAAGACGACACAAGTCAGCGGCCTTTGAAACAATCCAAATATGAGTACAGGGCTGCTGCCTGTGGCAATTCAGTGATCACACCCGGCCCAGCACACAATTTTTCATGCAAGACCTGATTTTGCAGTGAAGCTGTTGATCCCGCTTATGAAATCCGATTGCTGCCATTTGAATCCATTTGAGACATGTTCAAAAGATTCACACCAGTTGTTGCAAGCGGTTTGATGATTTTGACGTTGTTCTTGATCTTTTAGACCAAGGAAACCAGTGTGGCCGTTGCAGTCAGTGACAGCAGTGCCTTCTTTCGCAGCAGAGCACCAACGTTTCGCGCGTCTTCCGCAGGGTCGGCTCGGCTGGGGCTGCTGTGTTTCTGAAAATGGGTGGTTTGCTAATGATGTGGTTTGCTAAAATCTGCTGTAATCTGTTGTGGTTTTGGAGTGATGCTACTGAGTTTGAGTGGGAAAAGGTGACTCATGTGATTCTTTGTACCTGAAATGGTCTCCGTTAAAACGACAAAAACACATAGGACACCACAGAAATTTTGCTCAGCACTTGAGGTCAGGGAGTCTTTCAACGAGGCTGGTCAGCAGTGGGTTTTTCTGGTCAAATCTGTGTGCTCCGTGTCAAGCTGGCTGTGCTAAACTGAATTTTAAGCATGTCTGCCTCAGCCGATCTGTACAGGGCCCTCCCTACGGAGAGGTTGCGGCTTTTTGAGCCTCAAGGCATTTGGCTTTGGAATTCCACCATGCAATCCACTGGAAATATAATATGGATTAATATGGAACTATTACTTAGATCTACTTAGCAGCACCTGGCCACTATGCAACCTTGCCTTGATCAATGCTTGGGAGCTAGTTTCATTTGGAGCAAACAGCACTGCCATTGAAGAACCGAGTGTGGATAACGTGTGGAAAAATAACCTGCTCTGACATTCAGTGAGGTGGAAATCGGTGGAAAGTCAAGAACTCGAGGTCTGTCCATTTTTCTGGCTCATGTGGTCGCGACAGTGGCAGCGTCGGCTGCGTGAGCCTCGTCGTATCAAAGACCCAATGAGGTGACGCACACACTGTCGGTAGATTCAGGACAAGTATGGAGGAGTGATCAAAGGAGTGACCAATGCATGACCAACAAATGACCAAAGTTTGACGCAATTTGAAACTGAAGAGAATGTGCTGGTTTGGAAAGGTTGGCAGGACACAATGATGCAGGCCCATGGTTTAGACATCTGTGAAGAACTCTCCTGTCAAGAGCAAATGACATGGCTTCAGGCAAGGGCAGTTTCAGAATCACAAGCACAACCACACCCCCAACCCTTGGGAAGCCACAAAAAATAATCAACGCTGTTGCAGCCTTGACTTTGATCCAGCGGAAGGTCAAATTGATTCGTTTGCCACAAGGCTGTGTGCAAGCAGGAACCTGAAACTGTAGTGACTGTAGTGACTGTAGTGTTTGCAAGAGCGGAATGCTCCTTTAGTGAGGACCAGCGAGCAAATGAACAAACAAACCGAGAACGCGTTGTCAAATGTTGTCAAACAAACCGAGAGGGTCGTCAATCCGAGTCAATCCCCCCTGAAGCCCCAAGTTACTGACGACTCTCCGAGTGATTCTGAGCATTGAACCGCGTGCTTGTAATGCTTTTGGAACAAACCTGGCGGTGGCATCGTAAAAGAAGGTGAGAATATCGACTTCATGTTGAAAAGGTGTGTGAAGCTCCTTTGAATAGTGAATTTCACTGAATTGAGTAGTGCTTTTGCTAACGAAGCCTGGAACATACTTGTCACAAACTTGAGGCAGCTTGGGACATCTGGCACTTGCCAAGAGTTATTCGTGAATGATCAGCACGAAAGTCAACGAGAGCTCGTCCTTCAATCTTTGCTGTTTCAAATTTTGCAACTTAAAAATAATGCCGTACTTTGTCTAGTTTTTACTCTTGGGCAAGTGGCTTATATAACTTTTTGAGACTCGAAACCATTCACATGACAGAAACCTTGCAGAGATAGGGCTGCAGTCCAAACAGCAACGACAAACCTTGACCCCGGCTGTGGCAGCTCGACCTCGACAATGTCCTCTTAGATCCCGTTTTGGTCGAGGGATTTTCACGCTTACGAAATCTTACCAGGCGGTTTCAGTGGGATGTCAGGCCTTCCATGGTTGCAACATCACCATCACCCAAAGACACAGTCCCTAGGGTCTCTGTCGTACCTGGCATAACGGCTCCAAGCACAAATACGCAGGAGGAGTTAGCAAAGACGTAATTTCATCATTCATTCCTGACTGACAAACACGTTGCCGGAATGAAACTGGCTTCTGGCTGCCTCGTTCTTGTTTAGCATTTCTAGATATTTCTAGCGTTGTTTGCAAGCCGCAACTTACAGAGTACACTTGGCAAGCTTCATAAGGCCCTCAATAATTTCTCATTCTCGTGGACCAGGTCCCACCAATGTGAGCTGTGCATTCCATGTGCTGTTCAAGAGTTAGCCGTGTTTCTGGCGTTAGAAGGCCTTGCAACCGCCAGCTGAAATCCCTTGCTGCACCCAAAGATAATGAGAGTATCCTGCATCGTGTGAAATCCAGGCTTGTGGAGTCCAAATGAGTACAGGGTGAGTATAGTATGTCAAACGATTGTTAAATGCTTTCAAGACAAATCTAGGCATGTCTAGCAAGTAAAACACTGCAAGAATCGAGCAAGTGAGCAAGTGCTCCACAAAATACAATGCCTTTAACATCTTCGTCCAATGCCTTTGTCTTTAGATTCTTTAGTCAACTTTTGTCTTTGTGGCCCTTTGAAACTGAAACGGTCTCAACTGTCTCAACCCTGAATGCGGCGATTCACGAAGTCTCACGAAGTCTCACGAAGTCTCCTTGTGTCTCCAGACAAGCCTTGGAACATCACCTCATCATCGGAATGCCAACCCACCTTGGCAACTTGGCAATTCTGGAAGCATCGAACAAAGAGAACAACCCCAGATCATCCTTATCAAAATGCTCAACCACGGCAAACACGGCAAAGAGTGATTAGTGTGGCAAGCTGTGTGGAAAATGTGTTATGCCACAAGACACAAAGGATGGCCATGGCCAAATCATCTCAATACTCACCATATCTCACCCTCCTTCAAAGCTTTAGTGTCCTAAGTCATCTTCAGACATCCACCGTGCAGTATTGCCCAAGAGACCTCGTTGCTCCCATCTTGGTAGATGTTCACATTGCAGGAGTTTGGAAAGTCGTCCTGATTTGCGAGCCAAGCACTTTATTCTTTAGAGCCGGTTCCTCAAGTTCTCCGATCTTCAACGAAAAGAGGGAGGGAGGGAGGGAGGGAGGGAGGGAGGGAGCGAGAGAGAGAGAGAGAGAGCGCTTATTAAAGTCGAATCCCTTCTAAAAGAGAGAAGTGTGCCTCTGTAATACCTGTAAGAAGAACGTGAGCAAATCTGAAATTATACAAAGAATGAAGAAATATAAAGAGTATGAAGAAAATATGAAAAAAAATCAAAGAATGGCGGAAAAAAACACACTGTCAGACTGTCAGATCAGGTCAACCCGTCGAATCTTGCGCCTCTGGGATGCCACAGACTTTGCAGAGCTCCTCCAGTAGCATCGCCAACTCGACCCGCAAATGTTGAAACAAACATTACGTTGCGTCCATAAGTTATATTATATATATATATATATAGCTATAGCTATTATATATATATCATGCCTACATATATATATATATATATATTTATATTATAATATGATTATATAATATTGCATGATACTATATGATATTATATGATATTATATGATGTTATATGATGTTATATGATATTATATGATAGTATCTGATATTGTATGATATTACGTGATGTTGTATGATATTATATGATGTTATATGATGTTATATGACATTATATGATATTATATGATATTAGATTATATTAGATGATATTAGATGTGTACATGTTAATCTCAGACAGTCTTGCTAAACAACTTGTGTCAAACTGTTGTGTTCATTGCTGCACCAGCTGTATTGCTTATTATTTGAAATTGGTTTCAAGCCAGGTCAGTTCATAAATCGTTGAAAGCGTTGGGCTTGAAACAACATGCCGCAGTTTTGCTGGTGATTTCGAGCGTGGAATCAGAATGGTCACAATATGTCACAATCCTTCCGGATCTCCAACATGAAGTCGGGATAAACGACAGCCGGAAACCTCAGAAACAAGCAAATGATAGCAAATGTGTGACAGCGAAGATCTGATTGAAGAAATGCTGATGCCAAGGATTTTAATCCCTTTTACCTCCGTCAAGCTGTTCGGAAGCCTCATTTTCGCCGCCCGGGTGACCCAGACTCAAGCCCAGAGTACCGGTAAGGCACGTCTGCGCAGTCCTGCAGAAACAGTTCGGGAGGGGTGGAGCTGAGATGCAAAGTCATAGCGTGCATACCTTGAACATGTCTGACGATCTCTTTCTTTCCATGCTTCTCTTCACAACTCAAGTTTTCGCAGTGTATACTATATTCAAGTGTAAGCTGAGATTTCACAAACCAAACGCGAACTTGCATTGCTTGCTGAAAGCACACTTGATTTTGTTTGGCAACTCTTTTTCCAATACACTGCTTGTCTTGCAGCGACAATCTCCATGTTGGAAAGCAATGCTCCCAGCTGCGTTCTGCGTGCCTCGGAGACATACCAAATCACTTGTCGCGGCACGCCCGGAAGTTCAATCCATTCCCCCTGGCAGCAGGTGGACAAAACGGTGACGTACCTAGCCGGGATTTTTCTCAAAATGTCTGGTTGCAATACTGGTCCATTTGAGTCTATTGAGTCTATTTGAGTCTATTTGTGTTGTCACTGACATTGTGCACAGGAAAAAAGAGAAATGGAAAGAATGGTGTGGATTGCTGCCTGTGTGGGCTGTTGCGTGAAAAGTCTAGGGGATTCTTTGATTGGTCCGACCTTCCACAAATTACCTGCTCCTGACTTTGCTGTGACCGTCATGTGTCCGCAGAAAAAAATATGTTCTTTGCTTAGACTTCTCTCGTAGAGTTTGCCGAGAAGATCGTCGAACCCCTGACCTCGGGTTCTTATAGGTCCCCCGCGTTTCCTGGGTTTCCCCCGCACGATTTCCCCAAGGTGACACAATATGACGCCATGATGCCTTTTCTACCAAGGAAGCCATCCATCGAGAGCAGGTCTCTTCAGAGAAGGCCCTGAAGTTCACCTCGGAGTTTCATCTGAGCGCTTTGTTTTGTCACTTTGTTTTGTCACTTTGTTTTGTCACTTTGTTTTGTCACTTCCATGTCACTTTATGTCTACACAGTCTATCTTGGCCTATGTCCATGATTTCAGACTTCAGACATGTTCTGTTTCACCATTTTGAGCGTCTCGAGTAGTCTCGAGACCATGTTGACGCTGGAAAATGCTGAAACTTTGAAAGCCCGCTGTTTTCAGCTGTCAGCTAAGAAGCCTCAGGCAATTCTCCGCATCCCCACGGTACTTGGATCCGGACACCAGCAAAGCTGCGGCGCTGTTCGTCCTGAATTCAGGCTTCCGAACAAAGTGTTCCGCATTGTTAACCACTTTGAGTTGCTTGTTCGCGGAAGTGCAGAAGATCTTTCATGCTTTGATGTTAGAATATTATTTTAGAGGCATCCTACGAGCACAAGGACTGTTTGGCAATCGTAAACGTGTTTCAAGAGGTCTGAGAACAAATTGTCTGCACATTAGACTCTGTAGGCATCCTTCCATGTTGCAAACCACGCCTGAACAGGATATTGCCAATCCCATGGCACTGGAGACCTAGGCAAAGTGCTGTCCGCTCTGCCACAACTCTGAGGCCTAGCATGCAATCACCCAAGAGCTACTTGATATTACTTGATACATCAATTGTCATCAATTTACCCTTGATAGAGCTACTTTGTGCTACTTAGTGCTACTTGGTTTCAAGAGCTACTTGGACTCCAGCCAAGCGAGTCAAAAAAGGTGCCAGATAGATGCCCGACTCCAGCTACACGCTGGTTGCATGATGTTTCTCCAAGGTTGAATGGATTTGCGTTCGCTATGCTCTTGTTTCAGAAGGTAAACTGGCAATCCTGTAACACATTACCAAAAGAAGCAAGGTCCATTCCCTGTGACTAGAGACTCTGAGGCTGTGACATCTCACCAAGCAGCTGCAAAGGAACCTCCAAGCCCTAAACTAATCAGGTGCAAAGTTAAGGCACGAACATCCATCAGTCAAGAGTAGCACGATGCAGCACGAACATTTTGAAAATTAGAGTGGGATGCACGTTGGCTCTTGGAGAACACTTCATCAAAATGTCGTAACTGCTGATCAACAAGAACAAGCACCAGCCGGTATTGAAACACATAAAGTTTGACTCTGGATGTAAAGTACCACAAAAAAAATTGACTGCACCTCCGCCCTCGAGGACTCCTTGAAGCATTGAGACCTGGCGAATTTCGACTGTTTTCCTACGAAATCCACTGAGTTCTCTCGTGAGTGATGAGTAAAATTGAAGAACGAAAGAAAGATAGATGTGTGAACGTGTGTGAAGCATCTTTCCAGGACATGCAACCGCTGGTCATAGACAGCTTATTTCTAGATTGCAACTATGTACAAAAAGACAGAAGATGTCTTATTCAAAGAGCTGCTCAGGAACTGCCAGAAGAATTTCCCCCGCAGGTGAGATCATCTAGTTAGTGAATGTTGCGTAGTGATATCTAGTGCATATATGAATTATATGAAACACCATGTGTTGGCCTCGCGCGGATGATCTGCTCCGCTGCTCCTTGAAATCGCAAGCTCAAAATACACAGTGACACTCAATTCGCTGGACCCCCAGATAGCTCTGGTCCCATGTGACAAGTCTCAACACGACTCAGCACTCACTCGAGGAGCCCATCTATACAACATGCGACTTGATGTCATGGTATGCCAAGTTTCCCCTGCGCAGTTTTGCATGGTGTCCCTGGGTGTCCCTCGCCGTTTGGATCCAGACGGGATGCCACGACTTCTGCACGTTCACCACCACGATTCTTCTGGTCCTTTGCAGACTTAGTTTTCAGGAACTCACGACAAAGAATAAGAATCAAAAACAGAGAGACCTGAATAGTCCGAAGTTAGCAAAAAAAGAATTGGTTCGGTAGGAGCAGACATGGAGTATCATGGAGTGCTCCTATACTCTGCTCCAAGGCCCGTATCAAAATGGAACGAGAAGAGCAGAAAAGTTTTCCGGTCATTTGCGGTTTTAAATGGTGTTGTATACTGCATACTTGTATATTACAAGCAATCGCAAGGAGCTGAGAATTAACTCCAGGTTCCCAGTCCACAACTTGCCATCCACTTTGCAGCAGCAAGGAAACCACCTCTGTGTTCAGCTGTGAGAAGGGATACAAACGGGCAGTACTTCAATTCACATTCAACAGCTTTCAGCATAATTGACTTGGCTACCTTCTTCTAGCAGTGTGGTTTGTTTGCATTGAGTTTGCGTTGAGATTGAGATCATGCATTCCCCATCAATTCTCATCGATTCCCATGAACTCGTACCTGCCCAGACTTTTGGATCGCGTTCAGCTCGACGCGTTTGTGCGTCGACGCATGACATGGTGGCGCTTTGTCCGACTCTGTGCCCAAGCACTGAGCTTAGAGCGTCTGCTTCTGCATCATAAAGCGACAGAACAAGTTAGAGAATAAGTCTTCGTCAAAAATCAAACACACGACATAATTTGCAAAGACGTTCAACATGATGGCATTTACACCACTGCTTGTAGTGTTCATCCACACTACACATCACTTAAATTGTACACTCAGTGCTATTCAGTGCACATCACACCATGGAAGGCTCACACTCGGGTTTCACAACAATTTCCACGTCTTCAAGGTCTTCCTCTTCATCGATGAGGTAGGTGTCCTGCGCAGAGATTCTGCCGAAGCCATGACATCTGCGTGCACAGACACGTGGTATGACATGTGGTACGACAGTACGACATGTGGTGAATATAGAAATCATTCGAAATCCATGGACCAGAGCAAACTTGGGACAGGACAGGTGATCAGCCTCCACTTCCTCTCCATGCGGGTTCACTGGCCGTGGCATTTGGCGGGAGCTAATGAATACGTCCAAAATTTGCCTCGCCAGCTCTCAAGGCAAAGCCGTTCCAGTCAGATCTACCCTAAAAGATACTAAAAGAACATGATGCAAAGGGTGAAGATAGAGGCTCTTGACACCTTAATTGCCAAACTAGGCACCAAACCCGAACGAAAGTGGAAGACAAAAAAACAACGGCATCTCTTATGCGTTAGATCTTCACTTTTTTAGATTAGTACAATCTCTATAAGAAAGGCTCGAATGCAGTGACTCCACGCACTTCAAGTCCCAGGGACACGACTCGATCCTCCGCCTCAAAGCTCTCGGCATCTTCCTCAGCCACTCCATCATTTTGAGAGTTGCCCAGCTTCATCCAAGGTTTTCGGTACTGTTTTGATAATTACAATATATATATATATATATATATATAATTGCATATAATTACCATTACTTACCAAGACCATGTCCATGACCATTATTTTCCATGATACTTTGATGAATGAGGCAATCAGCCCTTTGAGATCGGTGGTGTGAACTCCATTGAGTCACTCAGTCTCAACATGTGTTTAAGACTAAGTTTGCAGTCCTCTCTTACTCTCAAACTGTTTGATGCATGTATGGCATGGAAATCTGCATCCACCCAAACCCATGAGACCACATATGCAAGCCACGTCTACCACAAATGTCCTTTCGCCCTCCTCGCGAGCAGGGTGGAGTGAGCAGATTGAAAACATCTCACCTATCAGAGCCTCAAGTGACAAATTGCCAAGTGCTATTCAAACACTGTGACAGACTGTGACACTATTCCGATCTATTCCGAGTGTTTAGTTTTCAGAAAAGAACTGCGAAAAACACAGCGCTGCAAGACAGTCCTCCCAGGTGCACAAAGGTTGTAACTGTCCATCAGCATCCACTACAGCTAATCCCAACCCATTGGCGTCGGTTCCAGCTGGCCTTGGGGGCCAGGAAAACCCAAGGCATGAATCGGCACAAAGTCATCTGATGTCGTCGGAAGTCATCTGAAGTCCTGTGTCATCTACGTCATATTCCTTGAGAAACAAAGTGGACAACATTGGGGAGTGGGTGCGGAATTAATTTGTCTTTTTTGGGTGTTTTGTTTTTTTCTTTTTGGTCTAGAGGTTGCGGTCCTTCATTTTTCATTGGCGTTCATCGATTTTTCCATGGTTTTTGTTGATTGTTCCATCTTGTTTTATCGATTCCATGTTTGTCATCATTTTTTCCATGGTGTTCATTGGTTTTTCCGTGTGTTTCATCGATTGTTCCATGCATTTTATCAATTTGTGCCTGGTTTTCATCAGTTTGTCCATGTTCTTTATCGATGTTGTTTCCATTATGTTCGTCGGTTTTTCCATAGTGTTCATCGTTTTTCCGTATTTTGTGCATTGTTTTTGCATGATGTTCATCGATTTCTATGGGTTTCATCGGGTGTTTCCATGGTTTGCATCGAGTGGTTCCATAGGTTTCATCGAGTGATTCCATTGTTTTCATCAATGTTTCCATGGTGTTTCTTGACTTTCTCGATAGCGGTCATTGATTTATTGATGGTTTTTCCATGGGGTTTCATCGATGTTTGTGTGGTGTTCATTGTTTTTTTCCATCCTTTGTAATATCATGTATACCAAACCGGCGCGCACCAGTGCGGAAGTTTGGAAAATAGGAAATGACTATAGAAAGGAGCAAGCGTATAGGAATGGTTTGTGAGCTGGGACACATGAGATGAAGTTTGCAGCGAAGGAAAGTTGCAATGAATGCATGCATGAATAAATGAATGAATGAACGAACGAATGAATGATTGAATGACAAGGTTACACGATGGGTCGTTGACATTATGATGTGGTTAACATAATGTCGGAACGCCTCCATTTTTGCGAATTTTCAACTACAAATCGACTCTTGCTATAGTCGGGTGCACATTTTGCCGATCTCTTCCAAAAGGTGTTTGTGAGCATGCCAATTTTGTACGTTTTTTAAATGCAGTCCAGCTCTTGGTCTCGCGCGCATTTTGCCGACCTCCTCTTCCAAAAGTGCCCCCAGCATGCCAGTCTTATTTCACGATAAAGTGCTCCGAGCATGCCAATTTTTACGATTTTTATACGAAGCCGAGTTCTCCCTACAGTCTCATGCATGTTTTGCCGCTCCTCCTCCAAAAATTATCCAGAGGCACTTTGCCGGCCTCATCTTCCAAACGGTTGCCCGAGCACGCCAGTGTTTTACGATTTTTTATACGAAATCGACCTCTCGCCACAGTCCTGTCCACTTTTTGTCGACAACTTTGCCAGATCGAGCCCCGCAACTGCAGAAACAGAGACCCTCCTTCGGCGACCGCAGGAGCCACATTACCCGAAAAGACACAGGGTTTCATGCCCGAGAGTGTTTGCACCCGTGAATTCACGCGTCCCCGAACTGTTACTCTTCTCTACTGCTCCCACACGCGAACTGCTCTGGCTCACTTTGTTGTTGACATGATGATGCTCACATGAGGATGACATGGTGACAAGACTGCCCCTGGACATTCGTCTGTAACTCGGAAGTTTTAGAACTAAACTTCCTTTGATAATTGTGCATTTATATATATATATATATATGTATATATGTATATGTGTATATATATATATACAGAGAGAGAGAGAAAGGGATTATAATCATATTATATCATGTATATATTTAAATATAGATTATATTATATATATTATTACCTATTCTGTATTCATAGTATTTTTTTATATATATATAGAGTAGTGTATTTACAGGTGTGCAAGTTTGGATTTGGAGATAAGAAAGCGGGAGGGGGGGAATGGGGGGAGGAAACATGGACCTTGTGAATATGTAGAATGCAGGTTGAGGCAAAACCCTGTTGGGTGCAAATAGTTTCATGGGATGTTGTCATATTTGTCATAGCGCTGGTTAAGATATCTCCATGGTTTTCACTGGTTTTTCCATGTGTTTCATCGATGTTCCATGAATTTCATCAATTTCTCCATGGTGTTCATCGGTTTGTCCATGTGTTCATCGATTTTTCCATGATTTTCAACGATGAAAACCAGGAGAAACTGATGAAAGCCATGGAAAAATCGATGAAAAACATGGAAAAGCCGATGAAAACCTTGGAGAAATTGATGAAATTCATTGAAAAATCGATGACCGCCTTGGGAAAAAAGTGAAAACCATCAAGAGATCGAAGGCAAAAACAAATGCCAAAAGCCAAAAACCAAAAGCCAAGCCTCCGGGCCAAAAAAATAATATATATCGAAAAAAAAGAATTCCCAAATTAAATTGCCCTCCCTCAGGAGTTATGTGTCTAGGTTTTCCTGGCTGGGCATCAGAACCAGCTCATGGCGGGGAGGGAACAAAAAGCAATCCTTTACAAAATTACAAAGCTTGTGAGACTAGCAAGTCACAGGCACAGTCAACTTGTGCAATGCATCCCGTATCATGGCCACATGGGCCACACACACATGGTGGTCATGCAAACAAGCGGCTTTTGATACTTCACAACCCACCCTTCAATGAGGCTTTCAGGAACACTACGACGCGAAGGCAGACCTGCAGAGATGCCAGACATGCTTGAGCAACGTCCAGTTGCAGATTCTCAATTACTAAAAGAATATGTCTCTGCAATTCCCTTCCGAAAAAAGCCAGTAGAACTGAATGCGGAAAGGCCAATATGGTCGGTAGACGTATGTAGATGTATGTGGTGAGTCTTGCATCCAGCATGTTGAAAAACAATACAATATTACTATTGCGCTGCTTATTCAACTACCCAAACAGATCACGTGTGCGGGCTTGGCTGCACATTGAATAAAACGACTGCATATCATGGCGTTGTGATTTCTCCAACCACGAGTCATTTTCAATACCTTCAAAAAGGAATGTTGCTTCTCACACGGAAAGCCATTCCAGGAGTCGCCTCCTCTTCGCTGCCTGGCTGCAAGACCAGCCAGAAGCGACCAATGCCAAGCCTGCCTGGACCAGCCTGAAGAGCAGGAGCTGTTTTTGTTCTTTCATGTTGCAGTGTCAGCTCCTGCTGATGACTATGCAGCAGTCATATTCAGGCGGCTTGGGCAAACCCTGCTAGTTTGCAATTAGCACCTACAGCAGAAGCAGCCCCAGTCATTCGTGGATTTCACAGGAGTTAGCGGGGAGTGCCAAGACAGCTCCATATCTTGACAGGGTCCTTAAGGATTCAAAGGAATGTGTCCGTTTGGACCGTACATACACTGTCAATTGAATCGAGTGATTTGGATGAAGTCATGCACTTGGGGAATTTATGCTGTAATTAATCCCTTAAGCCTTAATCGCATGTTTGAAGACAGACATCTAATCTTTACAACTCTGGAGTTTTCACAGAAGTTGCTTGGACCTACAGGTAGGTTTGGCTTGTCCTAACAGAATCTGGAAGTTGGCTTGAGGCACGTCACCACGATATGAACCTAAACCAGTCAGTTGGTTTGTGTATGGACTGGCCCCAGGGAATAAACACCCGCATTCAGTCAATTCATGATCTTCTATGCCGTATTGAAATGTGATCACCTAGAGGTTCCACCATTCAGACCTTCACAGAAGAAATCTGAAACCTGGGTGTTGCAAGCGTCCGGTTTCTCAATGTAATGTATCTCAATGTAAATATTTCCCTGGGTGACTTTCCAAAATTCTCAAAGGCACTACCAAGTCACTACCAGAGGTTCCAGTGTCCCTCGGTTTGGTGAGCACCGCAGGCAGATTGGAGGAGCTTTCACTGATCCACCCTGGAGCCTAGGCAATGTCAAGGCTGGAAAAACCACAACCAATACCATCAATTCAAGTGAGCCATGAGACATTGCCCAAATGGACCCCTCCCCCAGGCGATCCCATGCCATTATACAGTACAGGTTAGTTCATAGGCATCCCCATTCTGGGTTGCGATTATTCCCAATGAACCCAGTAGTATAACCCACTTTCAATAAGCAATCAACAGGGATCCTATGCTTAATGGCTCGAGTAGAATTCCGTTGCTTATTTTTGGAGCTACACTGCTGCCACCCGCAAAGACCAACAAACCAGCAAATCACAAAACCTTGCAAGTAGCAAGCTCCAAGGATACTTTATGAGTACTTGAAATGTATGTGCTTTGGTGAATCTACGTCAATCTTGAAGTCCTTGGAGGATGAAAGGTGCTGCACTGCATTTTGGCTGAGATCCATCAGAAGCCTTTGAGTGCCACCATGTGCCACCATGTGCCACCAGCTAAGACTAGCGGCATGCAAGCAGATTGATGGGCTTCGCACAATCATGGCGACCCAGAAGCGACCATGGAAGAATTTAAACCATGCACCAAACTAGCAGACTTTGTTTGCCAGTAGTCACTAATTCGCAGACCCCAAATTGACTGGCAAATAAGGTTGAGAATCATTGGCTTTTCTTGCAAACTGCCAAAGCACTAGGACATCTCTCCTTACAGTATCTCCAACAATGAAATGCTTCAGGAGCGGTAATTATTCAGTTTTGCACAGTACAGAGCAGGCAGTAACATTCAGCGTTCCATCAGTGACAGGCCTTTTAAAACTATGTAGTCCGAGTCTCAGGTATCACTTTGTACCGAGACAGGCTGAAGCCAAAGGTACATTTCGGCCATGCATGGAAAAGGAACTTGTTTGAGCAGGAAAGCAAAATTCACCGCCTATACACATGAGGAAAGCAGCCCACGTGCAAAGACACCACAACTTCGGATGCTCCACTTTCAAAATCCGTCAATTATGTTTTTCCTATGGCACTACAATCTTTGCACGAGCTTTGCAAGGGCTTTGTGTAATCTTTGCGTAACCTTTGTGTAGCTTTGCATCGTTGCTTCGGCCTCCTTGGCAACCTCTGGTTGAGCTGCGCAGCGGCTGCTCTGCGATGCCGCCAGGTGGAAGAGAGTATTGTCTCAGTTGCGAAGATCTGGGCCATGGCAAGCCGGGATCTCGCAGGATTGCCACAGGGGGGCCACGTGCAAACATTCAAACAGATGTGCACAACATGACGCAAATGACTAGTGATTGGTGTGTTCAAGTTTGCCTCGAAGATGATGAAGCTGGATAGACTTCAAGACAAATGCATTCACGGGTCTCAAATAAATATGTCATATGATACATACGTACACCGTATACATGTGTATATGATATATATATATATATATATGTAATATAAAGTATGTATACATACATATTACGAGCCTTAAGGTCTGGAGGAAATAGCGACCGAACACAAGTGAAACACAAAGCACTTCGTTGATTTTGAGGGCTAAAGCTGAGAATCCATGCCATCTTCATCGATCAAAGCCTCAGATTGAACCGGTCCGCCAAAAGTATTGAAAGCTCAATACATTGCAAGATATTTGAAAGAGGACTCCTCGAAGTGAAAAAGGTAACATTGAGATTGAATGCCTTGTACTCAGAAAGGCCAATCCCGCTGCAAACCAGAGATTGTTCTTTGCCTGGAACCCAGGCATTTGTGAACTTTCTTTCTCTTGAAAAAGCTTTGGCGGAGACGACTACTATGACTAATATGCCCATGATTCATGATAGCTTTGTGAAAGGCTTTGTGAAAGACTTTTTGAAAGTAATGAGGTTTGTACATGGTCTGAGCTGCGTTTGGGAACCTTCGCTACACCTTCACGTCTGCACCAAGTCTAGAGATCTGCAGCATCTGCAACTCAGCAGCTGCCCCATGAGGCCAGCGGCCAAGCAAGCGTCGCAGCTCGTCGACCTCGAGAATGAAGACAGATGACCCACGTTGAAAAACAACTGAAACAGACTGAAACAGACTGAAACATGTTAGGAATGTTAAGAAAACATGACAAGATGCCCAGATGCCTTTAAGATGACGTCATGACCAGCATTGCGACAACACTACGACAACTCGTTTCCTAAGATTGAAAAACATTCCAAGGGAAGACAGAGATGCTAGGCTTTCTCCATAGACTTTTCGATCCTATTGTGACAAAAGTCCAAATTCGGCTTTGTTTTCCAGTTCGCACTGGCCAAAAGTCTCACGGAATCTGCTGGATGCTGGATGTTGCTTTGGAATTTCCATCATCCATCTAGTAATCGATATACTAAAAAATGGTACAATGTCAGTAAGGATTCCCCATGAAGCACCAGCAGCCACCTGTGTCTACCACTCCTCAATCGATGTCCATGGTATTTTGATGGATTTTGACGGTGACTATGTTGAAAAACTTGGGTTGTGTAAACCAGTATCGCCCAGTATCGCGCTCCAAAACCTCAAAGCTGATTATGGAACCCGCTGGCCCGTGTAACTTTGGCAATCGTTTGAGAAGATATGCGTGAACTGCTCTGCTCTCCGGTGGCCTCAAAGATGTACTGCGCTTCAATGTTACATTGTAGATGGCCACATCCAATTGAAACAGGATCACAGTGGAAGGTCTCTATCCGCAAGAGCGACCTGTCCATCTGCCAGGATTGCAGCAAATGCTTTATCACTGGCCCGAACCTGCTTCCACCAAAACAACTGTCCCAAGTTACAACTGATCAGTGAGATAGAATCGCAGCAAATGCATAATCAGCGGCCTGGACATGCTGTAAACTCCTCAAACAATCTCGGACAGCGGAGCTGTCACCACCACGATGTGCGGTTCTCAAGGCAACATCAATCCAGATCCATCTTCCAAGACTGCAGCGGAAGCTAACTGTGTGACCTGAACAAAATGCACACTGCTACCTAATCTTGGACGGCAGAGATGTCCGGGCCAGACACTCCCTCGCCCCATGTACCATGAGACCCAACAGCCAGGAAAGCAGCGAATGCCTCACCTAGGGGGCATGAGTTACGGTGCGCCACAAATTTATGAGCTGATCTTGAACTTTGGAGCTGTGCCCACCACAATCTGGATTGCCAGCCGATTCATCGGCCAGGATGGCAGCAAATGCAAAGTCGTTGCCGTGAAACTGTTGCACACCCTTGAGCTGATCCTGGAGCCCGGAGTCACCACCACAAGTTTCATCACTTCAGGTGACGACGGGGTTGCTTCCACAGAACCACAGAGCAAAGGCTCCTTGCATTGCTCCTAACTGTTTTAACTGCAGCAATCTTTAAAATCCCCAGCTTTGAAGTGGGGAATCAACAAGCCGCTCAGCGAAGCAAGATTGAGCTGAAGCATCCTTGGGGAAGCACGTCTGTAGTTACCGCGTCGGGGAAGTGATTCAAAAAAATTTGTATGGTTAGTACAAATGATCCATGTGTTTGTCCTTTTCAAAACAAACTTGTGGTTGTCTGCTTGCAATGACCCAGATTCAAACACCATTCCGAGCTGATCACAAAAAAAAAAACTAGATAATTGATCTCTGTGCTTGTCTGAAAACAGTATTAAATTTGCAAGTTCGAGCCAAGGCGCTGGTGCAACATCCAGGGTTGATGTTTTTGTCATGAAGACAGTTGGAATGCCCGGAGTTCATAAAGCCATTCTATGGATATATGTATATACAATCTATATCTTGGTCCATGTTCAACTCCAACCCTAGGATTTGAATTTCCAGTTTCGATTTACCAGTAGTACCGCACAAGGCGGTGGCGGAAGTTTCAAAAATAGGAAACCTATAGGAGAAGTTGGTTGTTGTGAATCAGGGATGGCAGAGCGAAGCCACTGATTGACCGAAATGTGGTTGG
>Ga0126342_10003595_pt1 | contig 25740 bp, 21 predicted proteins | sample Cyp1metagenome_FD_92528 | JGI IMG/M metagenome (GOLD analysis project Ga0126342, IMG submission 92528) | Coral microbial communities from Lord Howe Island, Old Settlement Bay, Australia - Cyphastrea 1 metagenome | ecosystem: Host-associated > Invertebrates > Cnidaria > Coral ... | reverse complement strand
CCCAAAAACGGAATAGTGGCCAACAATTTTAGGTTCTAAGACCCCCCTTGTAGATTCCATTTTAGAACCCATATTTGGGTTCTAAAATGGTCCCCAAGGGGGGTTGAAGCAACTTGAGAGGATTATATATATATATATATCTGGTTGGTGGTTTTGAAAATTAATTTTATTTTTCCATAATATATGGGATAATCCTTCCCATTGACGAACTCATATTTGTTTAAAGATGGTTACCCATATATTGGGAAATTCATGATCCCAACTGACTTTCACTCCATCATTTTTCAGAGGGGTGGGCTCAACCACCAACCAGATATATATATATATTATATAACCATATCATACTTGGTTAACCATTGCAGATATAGATTAACCATTAAACACATATATTAACCACCACCACTACCATCATACTTGGTAGTTACATGAACCAATGCTTGTTGTATCACACACCCATGGCTGAGGTCGAGGAGTTCAACCAGGCCGGGTTTCCCCGATGGGTTTCGATCAGTCGATGTGGTTTCTGGGATGGCGAAATGGTTTCGGAAAAGCTTTTGGTTGGTGGTTTGGAACAGGTTTAATGGTATGTTATGATATTTAATGGGATATTTAATGGGATACATTGGGAATGTCATCATCCCAACTGACGAACTCATATTTTTCAGAGGGATGGCTCAACCACCAACCAGTTATGACGTTCCATATATTGGGAATAAGGTGAACAACTGACGAACTCATATTTTTCAGGTTCAAACCACCAACCAGTATACAACTGAGGTATCTGATCTTTTGGTGATTTTTTGTAGTCATGTTTTTGCGTGGTTTCATGACTTTTACTGACATGACTGTTGTGATTCCGGTGTGATTGATTTAAACACATTGCTTTTGTAGATGCTGTAAGAATATATCACGGAGCACTACTGGGGTAGCCCAAGTCGCCAATCCGTGCATTTAGGTCTCCACAAAAATGCTCTGTACATGCTACATATGCTACTTTCAAACTCCAAAAGAGAGGAGAGGCAACAAAGAGCAGCTTCTGATTGGTGGTTTGGAACAGTTTTTATTTTCCATATATTGTTGAATAATATGGAATGTCAGCATCCCAACTGACTTTCACTCCATCATTTTTCAGAGGGGTGGCTCAACCACCAACCAGAAAAGCGTTGACTTGGACCGAGTCTTGGGATGCCATGGTCAACTTGGTCGTTGGTTGGTCACCTCCAAGATGGCGTGATGTATTGTGATGGCACTCGCATTGCTTGTCGCTGCTTTTTCCAGTTCAGTCGCAATTGGATGCTGTTCATGTTTTTTTCCCATTGTTTTCCATTTGTTTTCCTATCATTGTTGCTACTTGCCCCAACTTTGGTCATTCTCTTGTGCATCTTCATGCGTTTTTCGGGGCAGGCACATCCTTTGCGCTGGTGAGAACATTGTGAATCAGAACAAGAGGAGACTCAGGGCTACCGCGGCTACCGCAGGTCGCAGTGCCCTGATACCCTCCAAAGATCGTAAAGACCTTGGTTGAATATTGGATAACTGAATATTTCATAATATTTCTTTTTGGTGGTATAACTTCCATCTAATCGGTATTTACCAGATAAAGGGGGGGAAAAGTATGTGTGGACTCAGGAATCAATGAACCTCTGTTTGCGTATGGATAGGGATGTATCAGTATTTTGGAGACCCCTTAGCAATGAGCTGGGTGTTTGTTACATAATCCGGGGTTGACAATGAAGCACTGGCCCACTGGTTGGTTGATTGATGCTGGCATGTCAAGTGGGACCCAAATGATGATAGCATGGCTGCCATGGCTTGTCACTTCCCACGAGGTCCGCTCTATATCAACTTGTGAATTGCAGACAGACCTAGCCACGATCTTCGCCAGTCAAGAGAGCACATTTCAACTGATTCCAACCTGTGCATTGCCCACAGAGCTGACACAGAAAGATGAGGGCAATGATCTAATATGGTTTTGTCTGAAAATAGTGTACTTAAAGACTATTAATTAAAGACTTACCATTCCATCCATTGGATTATCATCATCTTCCACATGACAAAACTAACCATCGCTGTGAGTTGTTCCTAAGCATTTCCAGCCCCATATCCCCAGCTTTAGGCCCTGAGGTTCCCCGTAGCCAGGAAGTACGAGGGAGTGATTCTCCTGCTTCGTGGCACCGTGTCGTTGCAGATCAATGGTGTTGAGGATGGACAATGGTGGAATCTGTTTGTCGTATATGGGGCCAAAAAAATGGGTATCAATATGTGGTAAATAATAATATCTTACATGTCCTTATATGTCATATATATTCTTATATGTCTTATATATTATATGATAATATGTCTTATTACAGTCTTATATATATTATTACTAGTGTGAACATAATCGTGTGTGATAGATATATTTATGGGTTGATAAAGCAAGTTAAGGCTGGGTCTGAGTCCGATCTTCTGTTTGGGTATCCAATGTTGATGTATATGTTGACCCAAAATGACCCAAATCCATATCTGACTTTTTTTTGCTGATCTGTTTTCATGATTGATTTAAACTAGTCTATGCTTGGACCAGTCGTTTGGAGACAACGATAGGAGTAACTCAAATTGCACTGTCCATCCCACAGGGATATCACTTTTTCGCTAGCGAAGGCAGATTCACAAGAGGTGTCGACATGCTTCGTTTTAGTGATGTTTCCCAATCTCTGACCAAAAAAACAAGTCTGGTTTCATGACATTTTTTGACATGTTGGTGTTTTTTTAGTGATGTGTCCATGTTTTTTGGTGTTTTGAAATGACCCAAAAACACCAAGTCCTGGTACGACCGCGGTACCGAACGCAGGCTCGACAAATTACTGACGGACAGGCCGGCACATCCGGATGGTCAGTGGTGGTTCCACGATGTGTCGAGTGGCATTGTGATGTATTATGATAGTATAAGTCGTCATAATACATCATAGTGCCACTCAATTATCATAATGCCCTATAATGACCATCAATATTATCATAATGACCATCAATATTAAAAGTCCCTATAATTATGGTGGTTTCCGTAGAGTCAAAAAGGGGTACCCCTAGTAAAAACATCGATTTATAGATTGGGATTTTCCATGAAATAAACCATCCATGTTGGGAGTATCCCCCCTCTGAACCCCCCATATGGAGTTGTTTTTAGATATGGTTGATACTTGGCTGACTGTAGAAAAAAACAATTCTGCAGGAACTTGTGTGGTTTGCTTATTTAGATGAACAAATGCATACAACCATTTTGTTTCCAGTCCAAAAGCCAAGACTGCCAGATTGCTTCAATATGCCTTCCAGCAATTCCCGCGGAGCTGACTAACTGGGAACCATCTCAAACGAACACACCGGAGTGGGTGATTTGTGAGTGTGGGAAATCGTTTGGGAATTAAGCTTAATAATATACATAGTTATGTATATATAATTATGTATATATATATATGTATGTGTATATATATATATGAGCAACGGACAAAATTAGTGTGATACTAATTTAGTTGTGTATCTTCTTGGCCTTTGTGAGGTTGCACAAAACCTTCATAACCGATAGGGGACGACCCTATTATACCCATACCCTATTTGTGATACCACCAAGAGTACTGAAATCCTCACAACTGATAGGGGGAAGACCCTAATTTGTGTATGGCATTAAATTTAACAAAACATTTTGTCCGCTACTCATATTTATATATATATATATATTGGATGTATTTTTTTCATGTCACCCATGTTTTTTTGTACCTATGCGTCCCATTCCTCTAGGTGGTGGGTGAAGAGATGCTGATGAAAGTGACGCCCAAATGGAGGCTCCACTGTTGGGAGATGTGTGGAACTTTTAAGCTGCCGGCGGCTCAAAGATGGAGTGTCTATACAGAATCCAGAATTTCTATGGATGTCTTGGTTATTATAGCTGGTTGGTGGTTTGGAACATGGCTTTTATTCTTCCATATATTGGGGAATTTCATCATCCCAACTGACTGTCATATTTTTCAGAGGGGTTGAGACCTCCAACCTGATAGTATTTTGCCATCCGCTTTGCCTTTTCTTAGTTTTGAGACATTCCCATGTAGGGAGTTTTCACAACGGTGACACAAACAAACGCAGCCTTTGACTGACTCTACAGTAAATTCAGACAGATGTAGAATCCCCTCGATGAATCTAGATAGTTTTCCTATAGGTAAAACCGTTTTGTTGACTCACCATTGGGTAGTTCTATAGAGGGTTCCAGGCACAGATTTTTATGGATCATGTTTAGCAGTAAACCATCCTTCTTTACTTACCGAATGACGCATTTTTTTCGAGATGAAAATCGGTGAGAATTTTGCGCTGGTCCTGACGATGACGCTTAGTGTTAACGAATAAGCAACAAGATATGTGTAGTTGTGTGGTACCTACTAAATAATATTGTGTATATATATATACAATGTCATATATTACATACAGTAGATACATCAAAAACCACAAAAAAATCCCCCACCATCCGGGGTTCCGAAGCAGTGACAGACCCAGGCATCCCATAGCCACCCATTTTCCTGGGAATGGTAACCATACCACCTATAAAAATTAAAAATGATGATTTTGAGGATGGTTTATGGCATTGTTTTACCCACATTATATAGATACTTTGCTCATAAAGCCCATTAAGTATACAGTACATAATACCTCCATAAACCCAAACGATAACCAAGTTCTAAGATGCTATAAGTCAATTTAGCTATCTAGGTGGCCCCACCTTGTGGTTATATTCATGTACTGATTTTTGAATTGTTTTTTTATTATGTGATTTTAGATGTATCCTGTTTCGATTGGCATGTATATATATATACACACATAAAGATTACAATCGATTATTCTGAATTGTCTATTCATGTATGTATATGTAGATGTCGTGTATCATTTCTACACGTATTTACATCATCATCATCATCATCATCATCATCATCATCATGGGTTCAATGCCCGTTTTATTTGTTTAATATATGCAAAGTCTGGTTACACATCATGGTCATGAAGTGAGTAAGCAGTGTTCAACACCCCTCTGGGTTGATGATTTGTCCGGGGATTATACTATCCAATTTTTTGGAGATTATAACCATCCATGAATTGGGAAATCCGTAACCAAGCTCAAGTCAATTATGCTCCAGGGGAATGATCACAATTCTGATTGGGATTTCCCAAAACGCCAACGGACTTTTTTTACTCTCTGGTAATGACTAACAGTCTGCTATTGAACATGGCCTGTGTATAGTTGATTTACCTATGAAAAAGATTGTGATTTTCCATCGCTTTTGTTTACCAGAGGCTAATCCCAAGTGTTTCACGCGGAAAAAACAGGTACAGCCTTTGCTGTTTGACTTTCTGCGACGTGATCATCTTGCATCGCCGGCCCTTTCTCAACCTGGTGACCCGGTGATACCCGGTGATACCCGGTGAGACCCGGTGACCGATGCGACCGATGCGACCGATGATGCTTGAGAAATGACCCGAAATGGTTATAACTAACATAGCCATGGTATAGATGGCCCATAGAAATAGATGGTTTACCGGTTTACCTCTCAAAAATGGGTGGATCTTTCCATGGCTATGTTAAATAACCATGTGGTAATTATTAATGATTTGATCATTGTCATGGCTAAGCGGCAAAAAAGGATAACCTGTGATATTTGGCTGTACATTGAATATGTCTTTCACCAAGATGATATTTGCGCTGAAATTTCAGGGATTGACCCTCAAGATATGGGGAACGTGAATGATGATGAAGTCAGTGGATTCAGGGGTGCTCTAATTTCAGACAAAGCCCATGGTGTTTAATCCACCGATGGGGAGCTAAGCTTACCAACTAACAATGGGAATATCACCAGCAAAATATGGGGATATCAACCAATATGTCCCTGTTTTTGGTCGTCAACACGGGATTTGAGATTTGTTTGGGGATTCATTGTTGTTGTAAATTCAACCCCAATGATGGTTACAATCCCCTACACTGGCTGTCGGTTTCAAACAGTTTTCACTTTTCACCCTGTACATGCAATGATGATCCACATTGACATTCATCTTCGAGGGATGTGTTGAAACCACCCGGGACTTTTTCTGAGTAGATCATTGGTTTCTGTCCTTGACTGCTTGCGCATGGTTACGAACTGAGAAAAATCATGAGGCTTCCGTTGCGTCACCATCCAGCGGGAGTTTGGGAGTTTCCTCATGTCGTCTTGTTTGAGTCTATTTGTTTTGTGGTTTCCTCATAGTTTGAAAAGAGAGAACCCATTGTTCAAAGGGGAAAATATGTTAGGAAATATATGTGTTACACACATATCACATTCCAATGCTTTGATGAAAGACACAACCTTTTTCAGCCCTCCGATGTCTGAGGTAAAAGAAGCGAAACCACCCAGTTCATCAGAAGAAGGTCCCTTGGAACTGGGAATTGCCACAGCATTCCGGGAATATCCCAGAATTTCCAAGCACCTTTGAAGTAAAAAAACGGAAACTGTCAATTTTAGACGTATTTTAATGTAGCGGAAACCAGCGACCATTGGTGACTCTCAACTATAATTTCTGTGGGATTCCGGGCGGCAATTTTATGTTAAGTTTTAGTTTTCTCCCAATATCTTACCACCAATCCTCACTTCAAGGACCACCCAGCACAATCTGTGGAGCGGACTTAAGCTGTCAGGCGTCCTCAATTTCCTGAGCCCAAGGGTACAATGTCACCCAATGCACAGACCTTGTTTGTTGATTCTATGTGTAATGTTCGTGGTGAACAGAACTCATAGTCATCCCACAGTTGAAATCAACGTTTCATTTTTCTCGACCATGATATGATATCATTCCAGGTTGGTTGTTTAAAAACATTGTATTTTCATGTATTTTCTCCATCTTGGCTGAAATTATGATGCCACTTGATCTACTATGTTGAGATGGGTTGACACGATCAAGTACATAATTACACGTTACAACAGTGGAACCGTGAATTCTCCAGCCTGGGGTTCTTAAGTCCCATCTGTGGAAAAGTAGCGAAACTATGAACGAGGGTACCCTCAAGTTCTTAAGGGGTTATATAGTTCTTCATCTTCACTTTGGGGTGCAGTTACATTGAAAGATAGATAATAGAACTGTTTGGCGGTATGGGCCTGTCCTTGCAAGAACCAAGAACCATGGAGAGCTGTTCTGGCTACGCTCTTTGCTGTTTGCTGCCTGCTTTTTGGAAAGCCTTTAATGATCATGTGCTGTCCGGGACTTGTTTTTCAAGCAACAAAGACCAAGGAGTACCCCTGGGAAAGGCAGATAAGAACCGGCCGCAAATCCAGGATACCCTAGGGTTCTTATTTCAAGTAGCATGATAGGGGTGCATCCAGCAATCCAGCGATGCAGTGGGTTCTTAAACAATGGTTTCACCGTACACAATGTGATACAATGTGTATATATATATATAACATCATGCAAGTACACATGTATAGACTTAGGTGTGCTATGTGTATATACATATATATATATATAATTTACGCATATTTGTATACTTTTTTTGTGGTTTGAAATCATCAAACCATCAATCACCCAGTATGTCGGAGGACTCGAGTGTCAGCGCTTGGCTTTCCTGCTGGCGGGTCCATGGCGCGAGGAGAATCTACGTTTCTGGTCCATGGATGTCCATGGTATATGTAACTATACTACACTACATATAGTATATAGCATGTGTGGCATATGGTATTTTTGTTCATAGTGTTTTTTGATGTGTATAGTATATATATATATATAGGATTCAGTATCTATAGTTGTACATGTACACTTGCATTTTCCAGAAAAGGTTGGATCATGATGATCACGGTCTCCATCATCAAAAACAAAACTTCAAGTTGGAATGGAAGGAGTATTCAAAGGAATTCTGAGTATGGCACATAGGGCCGTAGCATAATGTAATGGTCAAAGTGGTGCACGTGATACATGGTTTTTTGTGACCATATTATGTCCAAAAAAAGCCTTCTGTGAGTGTTTGGACCTGTAAAAACTAAAATACTTGAACTCATATAAACTCATATAAACTCATCTAAACTCATATAAACTCATACAATCCTATGTATATATATATATACATAAACTCATATAACCCCATATTTTCCCCTTCTATTGACCCCGGTTTTTGTCGCCATGGGATCCAAAAGGAGCAAGTCATCGTCTCCCTGCCCATCTTCCATGGCTTCGATGGAAATTTTCTAAGTCACTCGACCGGATTTTGGAGTCGGCGGCACTAGGTAGGAATAGGAATCAGCACGAAAAAAATCCGGATTTGTTTGTTTGTTTTTTTTTTCGGGATTTTTTGCCAATGATTAAATGGGTTTGGGCGGCCTGTGATGTATATATATATATATTATTTATATATTATATAATGATATGGGATATAGATGGATAGTGCGTGGAGATTTGTTTTCACCAAGATGATATTTGCGTGTCTGAACATGAGGGATGAATGGGGATTATGCCATGGTTCATTGGGTATTTTGAGGGGTTTATTGATAAGACATAGGTCACCCGAAACTTGTATAGCATCTGGTGATTTTTTCATAGCAAACTGGAAAATCACCAAGAATATAATAATGTTTATCATCTATAAATGGGCCATCTATACCATGGCTGTGCGAACCAGGGATTTAAGGTAGCATTTGTTTGGGGGATAGCCTTTACTATGATATTATATGGGATATATATATAGTGGAGTTGTTTTACCAAGATGCTGGCGTGTTGTGCGTGTCTGAAAATGAGGGATTGACCCCCAAGATATGGCCTGATTGCTGGTTGGATTTGGGGGCATCCAAGCAAGTTTCAGAGAACCCCATGTATTGAAACTAATCTATGGTACCCTCTGGTAAACTAACATAACTATAGAAAATCACCATTTTTAATGGGACAATCCACTATAAATGGGGTATTGTCTACAGCTATGTTAGTTTACCAGATGGTAACTGATTCCATTTGTTTGAAGAGAATGTATAACGGCCCTTCAGAAATTACGGCTGCCAGTCGCCATGGATTAAAATAATCAAACATGTATTTATATACATACTTTTCCTTAATCCTCCCTACTCCGCAGTCATTAATTATATGTTTGATTATATCATTAATTGTATAAACATGATTAGTTGTGCATGTATAACTACCCCTTGGCCTTGTCGTTGCGTGAGGTGTTTTACCGCAGCTGATGGAGACGCGAGTTGTGATGCCAGGGCACAAAATTTGGGAAGCCACCCCCGAGGAGCGGAACTTTGGGGGATGGGATGCTATGGGTCAAAATGTGGGCACCCGAAAATTCGAAAAGTTCAGAAGATCCAAAGGCCTTTACCTTTAATAGTGACCCATAACCAAAGCATACCAAAGGTGTTTGGGGGAAGTGTCTATCATTTAAGGCCGTGTGTTTTTTTCTGTCATAAATTTGCCCACAAATATGGTTCCTCGATCTCGCGAGAACGTGTGCTTTTGGAATTTCAACCATGAGCATTTAACAACATTTCTTACTTGGACTAATTTCCCCCAATATTTGCTGTTTGGCTGTTTGGTTATTGTTCATGGGAGTTGCAATATGACGGTATCTCTCGGGATAGCTTCAAATTGTGCCAGGAGAGATCTCTCTTTCTGCTGCTTCATGGAACAGCTGACGAGGCACTGATCCAGGATGGGTCAAAACTACCCCAATCATTGGATGGTTAATACTAAAAATATCTAAAACTAAGCTAAAATCAGTGGTGCCCTGGGTCTTAAATTTTAAGCCAAGCCAAATGTTAAACCACTCAACCAATTTTCTGGTCCGAGAATCAATGAACATGACATGAACATGATACAAATGTTCAAGCTCACGTAAATTCTTACAGGACGGTTTCATCTAGTTTCAAGATACCTGATGAATACTGATGATACCTGTAAGACTAAGATAAACAAATCTTTCAGGAACTGGCTGCTATAAGTGGGCAAAATGGGCCACTTACTGCTAGAGGTCTTTGCTGTGGCCAATTGCCACTTACCAACTGGAGTTCCAGTCACAACTATCCATATATATATATATGCAGATAGATATGCATATATATATATATATACGTACGTATATATATATATATATGTACGTAATCTTCCTGAAGTATATAGAACATGGAATTGTCAACACAATTCCCATATATGCATAAGGATTTGGATGGAAAATGTCATATTGTATCTACTTCAGGATGATCATGTATAATGTACTAAACCCAATAATAAACCACTCCCAAAATCACATGTGTTCATGCGCGGTCCAAAGCATCAATTGGTCGTTGATTATTTGGTTGTCCTGCATTTTATAGCTATATTATGCTATATTGTTATGTTATGTATATATATATAATTATATATAATTATATATATAATTTTATATATGTACTTATATATATATACATATATACATAAATATATACATAATACATATATATATAGTTTCTATATGTATATACAGATATGTATATATATATATATAGTATATGTATATACATACACATTTGTAAATACACACATGTATATACATATATGTATATGTATATGCGTTTCTATCTGCATTTCTGTACATGTATTATATATATATATATACATCCTCAAGAACCGCTGGCTGCCCTGCCAGATCCTGACGACCTACAAGAAGCGACGTGCCTCACAGCTGACCCAAGCCAGGCGAGGTCAGTGCCGGTCACGCGCAGCAACCAACGAGACCAAAACGCTGGGATTTTGATCAGCAAAATACCGGGGAGTTTTTTCTGTTGACCTGGAATCATATCTTATCATATTCAGATTTAAAGATGAAAGATCATGAAATTATGGGGAAAGATCATGAAATTATGGGGAAAGATCACGGGAATGGTCAAGATCATTCAAGATCTCTGATTTTCGATACGTGCGGATGAACATCCATACCAGCTGTTTTGATATGAAGAAGCAAAGTGCCAGGGTGTTGATGCATAGCCAGAGCCCACTTTTCGTGGTGCTATCCCAATATGGTTAAAACATGTTAAAGCCTATGTTTCTACAACACGATTTTTAACTTGGTACTAAATGTTCTTGCACGTTTCATTCCTTCATGTTCGTAACCTCAAAAGGATAGCATCATGCTTTATCATCAATTTAGTGGGACAAAAAACGTCCTTTCCTTGGGGTTGCTATAACTATTTTATGCTTAGAGAAAAGAAAAACATACTTTGGTGGGTTTGTGACCAGTTGCTGTAGAAATGCAACTACTGTAATTACATCACCACATATCACCACGATGCGCTCTGAAAGCACTTTGAAAGCACGAAAACCTATGAAAGGTATCTGTCGACCTGGAGTTGCTGAAGTTTCCCAATGGGAAATCCATGATATACTTGGGGAATCTATATGGAACATGTTTCATTTTGGGGTCCCAATCCGCAAATCCCAGGTTGAAAGGCGGACAGGCTGGGACCGATCGAGCCATTGGGGCCCAAACCTAGTATACAAGCCATGGTTGGAAATACACTACTCATACAAGCCTGTATGTGGTTATTTTTATACTCTGTGTATACTGTACCTAATTTCTAGAAATACTTACAAATCATGGCTGAAATCCAACAACGAACCAGGCGTCGGAGTATTTGGTGAGGACTTCCCGGAGAACATTGAACCAGGGCTCCTGTGAAGGAGGAGCACATATGCTTGGCCTCAGGAAGGCCGGAGCTGGTTTCGGGTCAAGATTTGACACCATTTTTTGGTCAACTTTGAGCCGTACCCTCTGGTAAACTAACATAGCTATGGAAAATCACCATTTTTTTATGGGAAAATCCACTATTGATGGCCATTTTCGATAGCTATGTTAGTTTACCAGAGGGTATCCCAATGAAGATCGAAGTCTAGGATTGGCATTGGTGAAAAGCTGGTTTCGGATGGGTTTATGTCATAACTTTCAGACTTTCAGAGCGTGCATTTAAGTGGACTTGCACAGGATCAGAGGACTTAGATATTTAGATGTAGTTACTAGACTTATGTTTGTACAGTTTTAAGATTTCTTTGAGGTGCAACATATTTTTTTGCCAAGGCTGAATTTCACACATGGCTTGTGATTCTGCTCCTGGAAAGATGGCAACGAAGTATAGTTTCAGATGGGGTAAATGCCAGTCCCCTTCTTTGCAATCTCTGGGTCATTTGGAAGCTTATCATTTTACTTTTAGGCATTTGATTTGTTTGTGCGAATAAACCTGGCCCTGTGAAACATGACTTACTGGGACCCACCCCCCATTCTTGACTGGCTTGGATTTGATTTGATGCCATTTGATTCGATTAGATAAGACTACATAGATATATATATATAAGTCATTCCATAGGTAATATATTTAGATAGTTAGATAGCTAGATACATCGATAACTTGTTTCATTATCCCATATCCTTCCGTTATGTTCCCCATTACAATCCCCATTGGACGGATGGATAGATGTCTAAATCTAAATTGCATCTATTTTATCAATGGTATTGCCAAAACCATATCGGTACTATATTAGGTATATTCATGGATGGATATTTACCAGATGAATAAATATAGATAAAACCATAAAATCGTGCTATACCAACGTTATCATCTATAGATACCATCCATATCCATCCATACATATATGTCCAGATATGTCCAGATCTCTCTATATATGTATATATATACATATATATATATATATATACCTTGATATTTATTTGGTGGCTAAATGGAAACTAAATCTTATGTATTACATATACCGTCACAGTAAGATATAGTTTGGGTAAAACCATTGGCTAATAGATATACTTCGGATATCTATAGTTACAAAATTTGTATTATGACGACCAAGAAAAAATACTTATAGATTCTGTTTACCCGTCAGACAACACTTTATTTTGTTAATGATACTATGTAGTTACCAAAGGTAAACAAAAGGTAGATGCCTACTATGCAAAAATCGTTTGTGTCTATAGTGCATAAAAAAATACATCGTATACACATTCTGTTGAACAAAGGTACCCATTGTCACAGATATTCGGTACAGATACTGTTTACCCTCCCGTAATTGAACATGGTTATCGATAATGGCACATTTATAGTTCGGAATGACCGGTTAAGAAATGGTGATTTTCCATGTCCCAAACTCTAACAAATTACCGGATTGTAAGATATGTTGTTAGTCATATTTGGAACACTTTGGAACCCTCGCATACGCTCCATGTTGCTGAAATATCTAGCAACATGTATCTCCCAAAATGACCTGGTTTTGTAAGTAAATATTCCAGTAACATGGAGCACCTGTAACTATAGAGGTCTACTAAGATACTAGTTGGGTATAAGTTACCTCTATAAATTATAGATATTACATATATAGACTTCTTTCTCGATATTGGTTTCATATACATATATATACATACTCACATATCTACTATTTCAGACTGAGTTATTTGATATAGGTATAAGTTACGCCAACATACCCATTATGCATATATATATATTGATGTAACTAGGTGTCATTATTATGTCTATAAATTAAGGCTATTAGTTGCAGATTCTTAGAAAAAGCGATATGTGTATTGCCAGAAATCTCTAATTTATGAATACGGATATGCGTACCTTTACCGATATTTTATTCATAGAATTACTGTATCTATACCTTGGTATGCGTATTCTATATCTATGATAGATACTAGCATATGGATATAGATATCTACTTGGATTCCAGATCTCTGTGTTATCAAGAATCTAAAAAGTTATTCATCTATATCTCTAAGTCACATAATGTTTACGATATAGTTACAGATAGTTCTTAGTATAAAATATAGTTACTATATCATTTACTAATTGAAAATATATATCTAAAAGTTAATATAGATCTATATCTCTTACTCACATAATTCATACTAATATCTATTATCTATATATATATATAATTATATATATATATATCCCTATGGATCCAAGTACCTTCTTAGGAAGTGTTTGGAATATAATTTACGACAGTTTGGAGGCTTAAGTACCTGCTCAGACAGTGTTTGGATCCATAGGGTATATATATATACATCTGTAGCAAATATGGTTTCAGACATTTGTAACTTCTGCAGGCGGGTGACATCAAGGTCATGGCTCGCAGCATCGTGGTGGTGGCCATTTTGCATCGCCCGGCCCGGCGGCCGAGATTGAACGAAGGGGATTTCCCACGTGCAAAAAACGTGGGAAAGCCTGGGAAAACACGTGGAAAAAGCTGGGTTTGAGCATGAAAAATGGGGTTCAGGAATAAACAAAGGCATATAAAGCGGAAATTGTGATTTCAACACCCGTAAAGACCGGAATAGTTCAACACAAACAGCAGGTATAGAAGCGGGGATAGAATGGGAACAATGATGATGAGATATACGCAGTATCTAATGTGAGCAATGCTATGTCTGACAGTTAGTCTTTGATCACCATTGTTAAAGCCCAGCATTCCAGTTGTTTTTGGTGGTTTCATATCTGTTATCCCCAAAGAGATTCGTATCTTCAAAGATGGCATGATGATTCCAAATAGAGAACTCACATTATTGGAATGGTTGAGTTGAAAGGACAACGTAGCCTCTGGTGTGTAATCCAACTCAATGGGGCATCGTTTCCATTATGTAACTGGAACATTTTTCCAGAGGGTCAATCCCAGTTTCACCCAATTATAGCTGGGTATACATATTCCCATGACATCCCATTGAATCATGATTTCCGAATAAACTGATCGGGCGACAGCAAGGTCTTTCTGTACCTCTTGCACGCGCAGAACGTGAAGATCCAGGTGCGGTGGTGTCTGAAAATGGTGAATTTACCGATAGATTATCCATTTTTGAAAAGGAACATGATGCAACAGCAAATTTAATGCTAGTTTCCAACAAAGCCAGTTTGAGCCAACTCTGAAGCAACCATTTAATTCGAAAGGAGAGCATTTCATGACAGCTTGAATCGAACACTCGGCCCTCCAGCGGCCTTCCAGCCACCCTGTCCGTGAAAGTCTTATCCTAGCAGGAAACGTGAGAATGCGGTAGGAAGCACACTCCCATAGGATCCATGTATGCTATATATGGTAACATTTACCATCAATATACCCCCAATGTTAGCATATATACATATACCATACATGGATCCTATGGGATATGATAAGAGTGCTTGTTCAAACACCATTTACCATGAAACAAATGGAGGTGTCCTAAAATGGGGATACCCCCTTTTCCATTATAAACCATCCATTTTGGGGTACCCCCATTGTAGGAAACCCCGAAATAGGCGGTTTACAATGTTTTTTGCTATGTGCTTTTCATTTTTTGAATGGTACTCGAGACATGTTGATACCAGGCTCCAGAGGTACTGAAGATGCTGGGCGAGGTGCGGTACGAGGTTTCCATGGACTTAACATGATTTAACCAGCAAATGAGTGGATTAAATGGTCACAAATAGGGATTGAACCTGGCGGATTTACTATGTTGCATTTGGTTTAGTATCTGGTTCTAAATCGAAGTTTGAGTTAAGATTAGGTAAGCAATGAACAGATGACCACGGAGTTTGTGGATTTAAGCAGTCAAAATGGTTGTTTCACCAGTAAGAATGGGATATGGCCAGCAGACAAGGCATGGGGGTTAAACCCATATTTAACATTGTTATAATAAGAACGGCATTTTGGGAAAAGAGAAATGCACCAATCAGTCAGGGATAGAGCGTTTTCGTGGGTTACTTGGGGGTTTCGGTTTCCAGTAAAGAAAGAGCAAGAGGAATTTCTGTGTTCCACCATAGCGCCATTGACCCAGTTGTTACGAGTTTCAGATAGAGACCCCAAGGCCACCCTCCAGAGGTATGTATTTTGTGAGCAGAGAAAATTGTTTAAACATGTTCGCTGCAACCCTGACGTTGCGCCGCGTCTGACTTCAGGTGGCTATGAAGGTAAAGTTGACGTTATTACCCCAATCAACATATTGTTCATAAGGGGTGGCGAATTCTGATCCCTTATGAAGATAAAGTTGATGTTATTACCCCAATCAACATATTGTTCATAGGTGGTGGCGAATTTTGATCCCTCATGAATATATAGTTGATGTTATTACCCCAACCAACATATTGTTCATAGGGGGTGGTGAATTTTGATCCCTCATGGAGATATAGTTGATGTTATTACCCCAATCAACATATTGTTCATAGGTGGTGGCAAATTTTGATCCCTCATGAAGATAAAGTTGATGTTATTACCCCAATCAACATATTTTTCATAGAGGGTGGCGGATTTTGATCCCTCATGAAGATAAGTTGATGTCATTATCCCAATCAACATATTGTTCATAGGGGGGGGGGGGCAAATTTTGATCCCTCATGGAGGTATAGTTGATGTTACCCCAATCAGCATATTGTTCATAGGGGGTGACGAATTTTGACCCCTCATGAAGATAAAGTTGATGTTATTACCCCAGTCAACATATTGTTCAGAGGGGGTGGCAAATTTTAATGTGATAATGATCATGATGTGATGATGATGATGATGATGGTGATGGTGATGGTGATGGTGATGGTGATGGTGATGATGATGGTGATGATGATGATGATGATGATGATGATGACGATTGTAAGTGTTGAGCAACGTCCGGGTTGGGGCGAACATGTTTAAACACCATCCCATCCTAGCTGGGTATCTTTGACCAATTTTGGACATGCAAATAGTTCTTGGTTCAACATGGCCAAGGCGCCATTTCATGTTAGCTGGGACTGAAGCTCATCTACTACTGGGGAAGTTTCCAGTCCCATTGGGGCCCATGTTTGTTTTAAAATAGAATATTCAAACTGAAACCCACCCAGTGAATGTTGTGCTTGGACATTGAATCATGGTTTATTGATAATTATCTGGTTGGTGGTTTCAAACATGTTTTATTTTCCATTTCATATATGGGACGTCATCCCATTGACTTTCATATTTTTCAAGATGGTTATTGCACCACCAACCAGTTATTGTTGTACTTTTTTTTTGTTGGGTTGAAACATGGAAAAAAGTCCCTATTCTTCCTGAGCATGTTGCCCCCGGAGGACTTGGACATAGAGGAAGAGGCAGAGGAGGAGTATCCCACCGCAGCCTGGCTGAACAGGTCTTGCGAAATTCGCATGGGAAATGATGGGAAACTGGTTGGTGGTTTGGAACATGCATTTTATGATTTTCCATATATTGGGCATAATAATCCCAACTGACTCACATATTTTTCAGAGGGGTTGAAACCACCAACCAGATGGGAAATGATGGGAATATCTACCAACCAGCTGATTGTTTTCCTGCAGATTGCTGCAGGATTCTTTGAGATCGGCCGGCCGTAACTACTAAGTTACCTAGTTGCCACAGTTTTCCATGATTCTTGGGTTCAAATACACTGAAAAACATTGCTGAACCATTGACAGGAAGGTCCGAAATTTCGTCTCTGAAATAGTGAATAGTCAACCTATGAAAGAAGACCATCCAAGACTGGTTGATGGTTTCCAAAATTTTCTCCCACTGACTTCCATTATGTTCAGTTGGGCTCAATGAACCCTCGTAAACCTTGGTGCGGTAGCTTATATACGCTGAGAATCTGGGTATCTGTAGAGGAATATCAAATAAGGATTATACCTGGCCAAAATGATATGTCTGGAAGGGTATCCAAGAATAGCCACTGTCTAAATTGTTGTTTAAGATTACTAGCCACTATCAATTGTTGTTTAATTAAGATTGCTCAAGTGTTCTGTCCATTTTTTTTGTCGTATTCCCCTTGTTTGTAGGGCATCTAAGACTTTCCACATGTTCGCTTGCTGGTCCCCAGAAAGTCACGATGTTTGCTGTGCAGGCCCCATTGATCTCCCTGGTTATTTGCTCAATATCTAATCCCATATAAAACAAGTAAGTGGTTGATAACTGTCCATGGTTAAAAGCCACTTGAAAAGATCAAAAGCAAGAAATTGTAAGCATATATGTCTTATATATATATGCATCCATAGTTTTACTGCGTATGCTTTGTATTTATGTATATAAACATATCAACACATATATATATATATATTTACACACATAGAATCACATACATGAATGAATGATAGTTTTAAACGATCTAATACGTCATATTACCAAATTACCTCATTCGATAATATAATGATATATCTATATGTGTATATATATATATATATATATATATATATATGGTGGTTTCCAATTTCAATATGGGTAGCCATATGATCATCATCCATAGATGGATGTTCCCCCAGAAAACCAGCTCCAGGCGGAGAGCCTGGAGGCTTGTCTTCCAATCCTCCGAGGCCTCGATGAGGTGCCAATCCGATTTTTCTCGGCAATTTCCGGGGAGATTTTTCGCCATGGAAAAGATGGGAATATATAACATCAATTTACTGGAAACCATGGTATGTATATATATATATAACTTAATATATACTTATATATAATGGTTTCAAAAAAAGTAGGTGTTGTGAAACATCATGAAACATGGCTGAAAATTGTCGATTTTTTGTTGTGAAATCCATATGAAATCATGGTCGATATCTAGGAATTGGATGGAATTGGTATGAATATATTGAATATTGATGATGTTCTGTTGGTAGGTGTCATATCTTTCAGTTGATTTAAGTCTCGGATTTAGTTTGATGCTGTCTTTCATGTCTTTCATTGATTTAAGTTTCGAAGCTGTCGAACGTGATGAGATATCACTATATCCCATGATTTTCCCCATTAAATCCCGTATGAAATCCCGGTAGACCGATGATTTGAAGCAATCGAAGCACCCAAAAAATGACCGGATCCCGATCGGAGGCCTTTATGGCTTCACTGTTGCGCGGGGGAAGCAGCTGCCAGGGACTCCAGGGGAACGGGCAGCCACGGGCCACGGAGGGATGACATGTAGAATTCTTAAGAGAAATTCAGTCATGGGATTCTCTTTGGAATCATGATATCATGATTTTTTTTTGTCATGTCCAACTCGGGTTTCGATCGACTCGTCTCAGGCTTCTACATGGAAGGGCAGCAGCTTTGTCCTCCGCGCATCCTCTGTGAGTCCCTGTTTGTCAGATACTCAGTGATTTTCCGCACCTGTGGGTGGCATGGGGGAGAAACATACAAGGTGGTGCCCCTTTAAACGGGATGTTTGTTGGTTAATAACCCCAACGAGTTCGAGATAACCCCCATAGACCCAACAGTAAATGGATGTTATTGGAGTAAACTGAGCCAACTTAGCGAATTTAAAACGGGGGCATCAACTTGTGCACACGGAAAACATCATAGCACGCACTGACGGACTGCCCGCCCAAAAGTGACCTGGTGGTTCAGTTTGGTGAACTATTATGATTACATATGATTACATAAGATTACATTACATACGTATTGCATAAGCGTGTGTATATGTATATACACTATCTACATAGATGTATGACTCACTCAGCATTTTGTTTAAAGATACTGTCTTATCCATATCATAATATGAGTGTTGTTGATAGTGTTGTTATTTCACACATATTAGATATTTGAAGTATTCTTTTTCAAAACATTGATATGAAACAGCGATATTAGTCAGACAGCTGACAGGTGGTGCTCCGGGGCGAAGTTTGGACCGAAATGAATGGCATCTTTTTGGTGCCTGGGCAGCGTAATCTCCGTCACTGGAATGATGCTTTTTTGTTGGGAAAATGTTGCTGCCCAAATGGCCCAACCGCAACAGCTCGTTTCAGGTGAATGGATTCAATGAATCAGCCCATAATTCAGCTAGATTTAATGATGTTTAATGGGACATATTACTGCTCAAACATGTGTAGATGGAATGATGGGGACATACCCTTTGGATCCCTTTGGTAATTTGTTACGTAGCCATGGAAAATCACCATTGGAATGGGTCATGTCCATAGCAAACTTTGAAACTACTGGAGGGTATCGATCGATAAATGGTGATGCAATTGGATCATGATATGTGATGATATGTATTAATAGTTTGCATATATATATAATATAATATAGTATGATATAATGTAATACAATGTTAATATAATATAATATGATATTATATGATATGATTTAATGTGAAATACTATAATATGTTATGATATAATATGATATGATATAATAATATCTTATAATATAATATGATATATGATATGATATAATATCTTATATATAATTTAATATAATTTGATATGATATAATATTATATTCATATTAGTATAATATAAAATAATATTAATATTAATATAATATAATATGAGAATTGGGTGTGTCTGGAATTGCGGGTTTTCTCCAAGTTCTGATCATTATTTTTAGAGAAAACAATGACACCCCATGGGATTTTAGGGGTACATCCCTTGCAGTCACAGCTCAACCTCCATGGCAAGCCACAGGAGAAGTATTGCCAAGGGCAGGCCGGAAGGGAAGACCCATGGATTTCCATCCAACAATGTTCACTGGTTATCACTGGTTACAATTCACCCAAGACAGCCAGTTCAATTTACTAAAGCTTCACTATTAAAAACTGTAAATTATACCCATCAAAGTCATTTAGATGTTCAACACAAACTATTACCTACTCTACTTCTTTATGAATGTGGTGACCAAGACCTTTTAGAATTTCATTCTGAATTGACGATACGGGCTGCCACTGAGAGACCATGCTCACCAGTTGTTGCAATTCTTGTTTGGACCCTTATTATTCTTGAAAGATGTTGGGAAGGGGCATGGGTGGGCACGTTTTCATATGTTTTTCCCATTTGAGCCAGTCATAAGGCCCCCATGCAAGCCTAAACTGCAAGGTCAATGCCACGTAAGCCTGGCACGACCTTTCAACCATTTTATGAGAACCATCAGGGTTTTTGATTTGTGGGTTTGTCTGAAAATAGTGGTTTTCCGTCAATGTCCCTATTAACATGGCAATTTAAGCATGTATCCCAGTTTTGACGGACCATCCCCGAAAATTTTGATCACTTTCTTGTGGCCCAAGAACATTCAACAGTTTCCTTTTGCAAATCTGCTGCAACCTACTGTACTCCATAGCTACTGTATGGGCCTATATGGCTATGGCTCAACATTCTAGATTCCCAAACTTTGAATCGTTGCAGATCAGATCATCAACATGACCCAAGTAAAAAGTCCATATAGAGTTCTGACCCTGTTCGACGGGGCAGGTATTTTGTTTCCTCAAGCCGCAATCATTAGTTCGACTTCATTGCAATTCAATCATGTCATGCTGATTCAGTTTGCACTGACGTTCATGCGTTCCTGATTCGTGATTTGATTATATCATCGTATAAATATGTATACATATATATATATATATTATTTATATACACCTACATTTACATGGGATTATCATTAAAGACTTGAATTTTCTCCACTTCATCCAACACGCGACGGTCCCAGAATTCACGACTTAGCAATTATTGGAGGCCCGGGTGGTGACAAGCCACCAAGTAGGGACCCATCACCTCAGTGAACTGTCAAAGATAGAAATATGGGATGAGAACCACTGAGGAGCAAGCATATTGTTCAGCAAAAAACTGAAATCACAGAAATATACAGAAATCATCATAAATCAAAAAAAATATTCCATGGTTAATCGCTATTAATCGTCCATTTTGTTTCAACACACCTGGTGTCCCGGTTGAGTCGACCGGCAGGCGCTTCACATCTTAGCCCTGGCGTTGGGCTTCATCCCTTCCTATGAGTCGCGCTGCATCCGCATCAGCGCCGCTTGGAGAACTGGGGGATTTGTTTGGGGAGGTTGAAAAACTAGGCTCAAGTGATGCTGGAAAAATTTTACCCATATGGCTATGGATCAATACCTATTAATACCATTTTTAGGGGGATGAACATCCATTTACCAGCTATTTTGATGTTCACCAGGGGTACAAGGTTTTGACACACTGCCATATGAATAAACCCATATGTTCCATGGTGCTGGAATATTTAACATTATTTAACTACTTTTGGATCATTGTCAGATAAATGTTGGTAGATAAATTCCATACATGGAGCAGATGGGTAAGGAAATCCATGGAAATCCGTCATTTAGGGGATCGATAAGGGAACATGTTGTATTTTTTGGGGAGGGCCTTTCAACCAATTTCCAAGTAAACCAACCATAAATCTGGTTTGTAACGACCATAGATTCTGGTTACTTCGGGGGAAGCATCCCCAGTCTTATGGGATCTTTTCAGGTTATAGAATTCCTATAATTCAGCCAGCACAAATGAAGCATTTTACAAAGCATAATAATAGGGAATCAAGCCTTAACAAAAACTGGCATGTAAGGCATAAAGAACCAATAGAAATGGGACTGAACCATATTTTGGATGACGTTTGACAGAGGCATCCATCCCATTTTGGTGAACGCATCGGTGGAGCCCTGTGGATTGATCACCATCTGACATTTACTGTGTTGACCACGACACATTTATATGTTGGGAACCTTCAATTTACAGTGCACAGTTACATAGATGGGTTATGTGTTTTGAGTACATATAATGATTAATGGGTACATGTCTTTCTTTTTCCCTCAAAGATTGGTCACCAGCTGAAAAGCAGGAAAAAAAACAGCTATTTATCCGACTGACATGGGTGCAGCAAAATTTGTGAATTTTGGCAAACATCATTGTGGCATTTGAGAGATATTTTGAATGACCCATCCCAGCTAGCATTATTAGCATTTGCAGTGAACAAGACAGACAGGGGACAAGGAGTTGACCAGTTACTGTAAGAAGATGTAAGAAGTCCATTGGCCCATTTCTGGTGAGTGATTCTAATCTGACATTGTGACATTTCGATACATTTGTGGCTTCTACTGCTTCTACGTTTGCTTTGATTGTTTTTTTTTCACGATGACTTTGTGTACTCTCGTCATCACACATGTTACAGCTGCAACATGCCCCATTGAGTTCGATGGGGGTTTCTTATTGTGTTTCCCCTTCAAGTCTCCATCTTCATGGTGACTCGGTGGGTCCCAGGAAGTGTGGGCCCTGCCACGCAAAGTTCTGATGACGTCCCTTGCGACTTGGACGCAATGGTTGGTGGCTGAGTTTTCCACAGCCCACGCAATAGTAGGCATAATTAATCCTCAAAGATAGATTTACTGGATCATGTACTGGATCATGTACTGGATCATTATTTTAAGAATGATTTCACAGTGCTGTTTTTGAGTTCTACACTACTTGGGTCATGTTTGGCGCGGACGCTGAGGATCGCTATCCGTCCATGAAACGGATCTTAGCTGTTTTGACCTCCATGCAACTCTCAAGGCCCTGGGCAACGGTGCGCGAATCAACTTTGCAAAGCTTCATGTTTGTTGGAGAATTCCCAGGTGTTAACAGCTGTTTTTGGGCTGTTTTCCTCAAAGAATCTGGGTGATGTTTTTGTTGAGATGCTGTCTGTGGTTGGGGTGGTAGCCATGGTTCTCCAACTGTGAAGGATGCTGTGAATGACTCCGACTGGAACTTAAGAAGGTCGTGACAAGATTAGGCAGCAAACCCACCAGCATTGCCCGTGAACTTTAAGTCCAAAGTAGCTGAGGACATTGCTGAACATGTTGATCAAGGCCAATGTATGTACAATATATAGACACTATAACATATTATAAAATATAGGTGACATTTTGGTTTGTAGTTGAGTCGTAGCATCCCCATTCTGATTGGTTGCCAGCCTTGTTGATTATTATCCATCCCTTGACCCCTAGTGGCAAGCTGTTCCAGGCTGACCAGCGCTGGTCCAACAGAACACAAGGAGGCTCAGTCAGAGCGGCAAAGGGGTGCGGCACAAGGTTTGATCATAGATCAACAATGATCAACATTTTTAGGCTCAAAAGGATAGAACGGTGCTTCTGACTTTCCATGGCCTTGGTTTTGCATGGCGTTTCCCTTCTTTTTTGGGATCACTGGATCATTTCTATTGCTGTTGGGATTGCAACCCCTGGTGATCCATGACTCGCAACGTCAGGAAGCCACACCGCCTCTGGTGACGTCTCCGTCCATGGCACCGACATCTGGTCGCCCTGGGGGGGGGAAACGCGACCTCTGGAATCCAACATGGTAATTGGATGTAATTGGAAGTCCACTATTTTTATGTGTCTTTCATGGGAAAATCAATGAAAATTATCTATAACTGAGGGATTTTCCATGATTTTCCATGGCCATGATAATTCCGGGGGGTACAAAAACAAGTGAAGCTACTTCCCAATTGGACTCGTTTCTGACCTATGATTGCACTGCTACCCAGAATTTAGAACCAACAGAAATAGTGACGAGAAATGGAGTTTGAACCAACAGAAATAGGGATTTTTCACCAACACAAATGAAACCTGGAACCCCAAAATCAAAAAACAGGTCGTGATTTTTTCATCAAAACATGTCAAAAAATATCAAAACCAAATCCACTTCCACGGGGTATTCCAAGTTGTCAGAGATGCAAGCGCGTTGCTGAAGCTAGGTCAAAGTGTCACAGCTTGATTGGAGGTAAAATATAATAAGAACTTCACTGGCAAACGTGAGTGTAATTTTTTAGAAAGGTTTGTTGTGGGCGCGCAAAGAGACTAATAGTTTCCCTAAAATTCCCTAAAATTCCCTAAATATGTTGATTATTACATTGTCCAAAGCAATATTATATAGCTTTTTGCTGTCCATACACAAGCCTTTTCTAGTAGAAACAGAGCTTAGAGTCTTAGAGTGCTTAACCCCCTCCCAATTTTGAAATTATGGGTTGATGGTTAGTAAGGGTAGCTATCCCCAAATCGCCTTTTTTCAGATGATTTCTTATGATTTGTGTACACGAATACAGTGTAATAACCAAATCATCGTGACAATTCTTATGTTGCATCTCAACTGACTCAGTTGACTGGTACCACTGGTACTGTCAGGGTAAAGCAATATTACCACGACAAGCCCCCAATATGTCAGAGATCATAATGTTCCCATAGTATCGCTCCGAATTGGGTTTTCTGACATCATAAGCAGAAACCATATATAGAATTTCTAGAAAACCCCATAAAAAATAATCATCTTGCGTCACCATATTTTTGGAGGGTATCCTTTGGTAATCAAAGACGGCCGGAAAATCATCCATAGTTAGATGGTTTTCCCATCTTCAACACATCCATAGAAACAGTGGATTTCCCATGTTTGTTTCCCATCCAAAACCTCTATTTCTAGTGAATTTCCATGTTTCTGGATGGGAAATCGGGAAATGGAAACAAAGTGAAATAGAGGTTTCAAAGTTTCTATGTGGATTTCCCATTAACAGTGGATTTCCCATGTTTTCCTATCCAAAACCTCTATTTCCTATGGGTTTCTCCATGTTTTTCCAGGTGACTTCGCAGGGCCCGTGGACTTGGCACCTTGACGGTCCGTCAAATGACGAAGAAATGGTCGATTTTATGGTGGTATAATGGGATTTTATGGTGGTTTAATGGGATTTAATGGGATTTTATGGTTGTTTAATGGGATTTAATGGGATTTTAGGGTGGTTTAATGGGGTTTAATGGGATTTAATGGGATTTTATGGTTGGTTTAATGGGATTTTATGGTGGTTTAATGGGATTTAATGGGATTTTATGGTGGTTTAATGGGATTTAATGGGATTTTATGGTGGTTTAATGGGATTTAATGGGATTTTATGGTGGTTTAATGGGATCTAATGGGATTTTATGGTGGTTTAATTGTATTTAATGTGATTTTATGGTGGTTTAATGGGATCTAATGG